>Ga0207955_1000355_pt1 | contig 13622 bp, 7 predicted proteins | sample CryBogCBE29Jun09_FD_184563 | JGI IMG/M metagenome (GOLD analysis project Ga0207955, IMG submission 184563) | Freshwater microbial communities from Crystal Bog, Wisconsin, USA - CBE29Jun09 (SPAdes) (version 2) | ecosystem: Environmental > Aquatic > Freshwater > Lake | place: Crystal Bog... | reverse complement strand
CAACACGCCGGAGAGACTGCTGAAGTTTGCGGGACCAACCACCGCCGCAGTCGTGGTGTCGTAGACCTTGGTCGTGGACCCGACAAGACTCACGGATACCGGTGCCGGAGTGATTGTTCCGATCGTCCCTGAAACAGTTGTTGAGTTGAGAAAATAATTGCCGAGGTTATTACCGACAAGAGTCAAACCATTTACCGTGACGTTTTTCCCGACTCCCGCATTCGGCGTATCGTAACTGCCCGAGGTGGGGTCATTCAGACTCAGCAGATCGTTACCCAAGACTCCGTTCAAATTGTAATTTGCCGGAGCCAATGTAGCTACAGTCGTCGTGTCGTAAATTTTGCTAGTGGTGCCTATCAGATTTACTGATACCGGAGCCGGAGTGATGGTTCCGATCGGTCCGCTAATCGTTGTGGAGGCAAGGATGTAGTTCCCCAGACTATTATTGAGAAGAGTAAGACCTCCGACAGTCACCAACTTGTTCGCGCCCGCATTAGGAGTGTCGTAAGTGCCGGTGGAGGGATCATTGAGACTGACAGCATCATTGCCCAGAACACCAAACAGGAGGTAATTAGCCGGCGAAAGATACGCAACGGGTGTGCCATCGTAGACTTTGCTAGTCACTCCGGTAAGTGATGCTGACACAGTCGTCTGTACAGTTACTGTTGATGGAGTAATTGTTCCGATGGGAGCGCTGATGCTGGTCGAAGCGAGTTCATAATCACCAAGAATGTTGTTCACAAGGGTCAGGCCCTTGACTGTAACGTTGAGTCCTGTTCCAACGTTCGGAGTATCGAATGTTCCTGATGTCGGATTGTTCAGCGAAATCACATCGTTACCGAGAAGGCCGCTGAGGAGGTAGTTACTAGGACTAAGTTGAGCATCAGTTGTTGCGTCATAGGTTTTGGATACCGTCCCGGTGAGGGTAGCAGTCAGAGGGGCTGGAGTGATCACACCCGATACGGAAAAATTAGGAAAATTCAGGTTGAAGTTTCCCGTGATCGAGGAATTTGGTCCGCTTATGGACAATAGGATCGGGTTGATGGTGATAGTCTTGGCCGTTCCAACATCCGGACTATTGTACGCGCCATTGATTGAGAGAGGGGAGGCGCTGAAGCCGCTGTTCATGCCCGTGAAGGCAAAGTTTTCAGATGGGAGGCTTACCGAAGATGTTCCATCATAGGTTTTTGAAAGAGGAGCTGACGGCGTGAACTGGATTGATGAGGGATTAATTGTCCCGAATCCTCCGGAAAGTGTACCGACCGAGAGGATCGGTGTGCTGTTAAAAGATATTTGCTGGGCATTGAGTTGAAGGTCACTACTTGTTGATATCACGGTGGGAGATGGTGTGGAGATGCTTCCCAGGGTGATTGAGTTTGCTGCATTCACTGAAATCGAGTTGCCGACGGAACTGATGCTTCCATTGAAGGCGATATTGTTGGCGGCATTGAGTACGATTGTGCCGCCGGTATTCCCATTCAGACCGCTGGTCCCAGTGTTAATGGTGCCTGAGAGGTTGATTGATCCGAGTTGGTTCCCGTAGGTGGCCACGTTTATCCATCCCGCGACGGAGTTGATTGAGGAAGAACCATTTAGAGAACCATTATCCGACCAGATTTGGATACCCCCGTTGTTCTGCTGGATGGACGATCCCGAGGAGAGGTTAACAGTGCCGATGTCGGAGTGGAGGCCAATGTACCCTTGGTCGGTTTGAATCCTTCCGCCGAGGTCGAGGTCTTGGGATGCATATAATTGCACGGAACCATTACCCGAGGTGACGATGGCGCTACCCGATGGGAGGAGTAAATTTCCAGCAGTAGCCAGGAAATAAATGCTTTCGTTCTGGGGTAAGGTGATGGAAGAGGGGTTTGCGCCGTTCGGGTCTGACAACGAGACTGTGCCGGCGTAGAGGGTGATGTTCTGCGCGGAAAGATTGTTAAAAATACTTCCCAAGCTGGTGCTGATCGTTGCCAACGAGTCGCTTGTAAGAATCATCTGTGGACCGTTATTGAAGGAGATCCCACCGTTTACCGAATTTAATGAAGTGGAGTTGAGCGAAACGGAGCGAGCGGAGAGATTGATGTTGTTATTTGCCGTTGTAACAGTTGTGGAATCTATGTTGCCGAAAGTGAGGGAGTTGGCGGTGTTAAAATTGATGGCACCTCCGATCGAAGAGACTGTTCCATTGACTGTCAGGCTGTTACCTGCATTGAAGCTGATCGATTCGCCGGCATTCCCATGAACTCCCACAACTCCTGTTGTTATGATTCCCGAAAAATCTATTGTGCCTGTCTGAAGCTTGTTGGCGGACAGGTTGATCGAGCCCGAAGCCGAACTGATCAGTGAAGAGGCGCGAATCGACCCGTCATCCGACCAGATTTGGATGCCACCATTGTTCTGCTGAATGGACGATCCGGAGGAGAGGTTGATGTTGCCGTTCCCCGAATGAAGGCTGATAGCCCCCTGATCCGTCTGAATGCTCCCGCTAAAGTTAAGGTTCTGCAAGGCAGACAACTGGACATACCCGCTGCCTTGGGCTGTGATTGAACTACCGGATGGCATGCTCAGATTGCCGGTTGTTGCGTTGATCTGGAGATTCACGTTGGGTTGCAGGAGAATGTTCCCAGGGTTTACTCCATGGCCATCATTGAAAGTCACGGTGTCCGCGAGAAGTTGAACAGTGCCCGAGGTGATGGCATTGATCACCGAGGTGCTCAGCCAGTAATTGTTTTGACCGCCCGAGAGATCAGAGGAAGGAACAGCTCCGTCAACCGAGCTGTTACCATCGTGAATAAAGAGAGTACTGGGGTCGAACAGCACGGTGCCCGGAGTTCCTAGTGGAGAAGTAAGATTCACAGTGCCGCTGAATCCGAGATTTTGTTTGCCTGAAATTTCAGCAAAGCCACCATTTCCTCCCAAAGGCCCCCCATGCACGGAAACAGTCGCACCCGAGATCGTGTCCTGATCAGACCACTGAATGATAGTGCCGCCGTTTCCTGTGTTGAGTGCATCGGCTGAAAGTTTGGCACCTGAATCAACTTGCAGCGATGCAGCAGTCTGTAACGGTGAACTTGAAAAATGAAGGGTTGGGTTATTCCCACCCTGGTAATCCCCCCCCACGAAAATCTTTCCCCCTCCAAGAAATCCCGAAGCATCAACAACGGCGGTGGAATCTAGATGAACGGCTTCTCCAAGAAGTCGGACAGCACCTCCTTGTCCAGTTGATGACGTGACAAGTACAGTCCCAGCGATATCAAGATTGCCGACTGTTTGAACCGTTACGAAGCCCGCTGAAGCGTTCAGTTGTGCGGAGTTGCCGATAGAGATGTCGCCCTTAGGTGCCTGTACGGTCACTTTTGGAGTGGAGCTACTCGCCGTGCTTCCATGGGCTTCGATGATTCCGTCAAGATTGATGGCAACGGCATATGGATTGCCTGCCGCTTTAATTTCGGCTGCCGAGGCGCTAATAACTCCCCCGTGGTGGATGTACCCTCCCGTGCTTTCTTTTGACTGGATCAATAGCCTCTCCCCGGCTGCAGGTTGGTAGAGCACCTCATCGGCAGCAGCCAAGCCAACGGTTCCATTGAGTGCCGTTAACTTGCCCTCATTGCTGATTTTATGGGCGATGACAATAATGTCGCCTGTTTCCGCACTGATCGTTCCAAGGTTTACGAATGAGGCACTGCTTGTGCCCTTGAAGTTCATGGGGCCCTTTGAGAGAAATTCGGCATCGCTAATATCGCGAGTTGATCCGATGAAGCTATTCACGTTGACGACCCCTGATTTGCCGATGGTAATTCCATCCGGGTTAATCAGGATGACTCCGCCGTTTGCAACAAGATTTCCATCAATCAAACTTGTGGTGCCGCCATACACTCTGTTCAGGGCCATGCTTGAACTGTTTGGCTGATTAAACCTCGTGGTTTCACCCGCCGAGATGGAGAATGAATTCCATCCCAGGATAAGTTGATCAGTACCCTGATTGATGGTGAGAGTATTGCCATTGACACAGAAAGTTGCCGATCCATGAATCACACTGCCCCCGGAGGGATTACCAAACGTCGACAAAGTCGTGGCAGAATAGAGAAGGAATCCAAACGCCAGTAGTGCAATGATCTGAAAATCAGAACTTGTCCGGATAAATTTCACTGGTGAGTTTGGATGATCTGCCAACGCTAAAGGGTAGAGGATGCAACAAACCTCGACGATTCTTTAATATTTTCAAAAGAAATCTTCTCTTTCAGAGGTTTAAGTCAAAGAACGCCAACAGATTTGGTAGGGATGATTGTTAGTCTCTGCCGTATGTCCTTCTCTGATAAACCAATTTCTACAGTGATCGGACCCTCTGGTTGAACCCAGCAGTTTTTGATCGGGTGCCAGTAATGCAGCGATTCATTTGCCAAGGGGATAGTGATTTTTTTGGATTCGCCGGCTTTCAGGTCGACTCTCAGGAATCCCTTCAACTCGCGAAGGGGACGTGGGGTGCTCTCGGCATTCAGTCCGACATAGAGTTGGACGACAGTGGCTCCATCCCGCTGGCCCGTATTGGTGACTTGGGTCGTTATATCGTAACCTCGTGCCGAAGGCGATGATTCCAGGGATGAAAGTTGAAAACTTGTGAAGCTTAATCCGTAACCAAAGGGGAACAGCGGTTCTTTCCCCGAGTGGTCGTACCCGCGGTAACCATAAAAGATCCCCTCGTTATAATCGACCACTGGCCAATCCTTCCCTTCCTTGAAATCACCTGGGTAGTTAAGGAAAGAGGGATTCTCCGCGATACTCCTGTCAAAGGTGCAGGGGAGGTGTCCCGATGGGTTTGCATCTCCGAACAGTAATGAAGCCAGGGCAGTTCCAGCGCTTTGACCCAAATACCAAGTCTGCAGAACTACGGGCACTGAATCGATCCAAGACTGCATGTCGACAGCAGCCCCTCCGCTAAGGACCACAATAGTACTGGGGTTGACAGAAGCAACTTGCCTGATGAGTTCCTGTTGCCGAAGAGGAAGGGTGAAGCCCCGGTCGAATCCCTCTCCCTCGACATCGGGATTCAGGCCAACGCAGACAATTGCTGCATCAGCATCTTTTGCAGCAAGGATGCCTGTCTGATCATCTGGTACAGGCACGATCCTGAGTGAGACTGATCCAGCGCCGCGACCCACCTCGCTGGCAGTCACCCTTAGCGGAATTTCAGTTCCCCGGTCCATGCTAAGGACATAGCTATTGGGATTGCCTACTTCTCTATTAGCAATTCGAATTTCCGGATGTCCTTCTGTCAGAAGTTCGTAGTTTCCACTTTCGGGCACGACGATCTCAGCATTCCATATGACTCTTGCCTCCCGGCCTTTGGGAACTCCCGGCGGGGGTTTTATAGGATTCCAAGCAATGGATATGTTTCTTTCCTTGCTGGTAGAAACTTTTGTGAAGTTTTCCTGACTAACAGTGACCATCCGATGAACGTTCAGGATCTCTGGAGGGACAGAAATGGATTTGTTGAACTCCAAGAAGTTGAACAATGAAAAGGGTGGGGAGATTGGCACTGGTGCATAGGTGACTTTCACTTCTCTGGGGAGGGCATTGCGTATTCCCTGGAAAAAACTGACTTTACGAAAAGGCTCCACCCCGCCGCTTCCTCCTCCAACTATGGGAGTATCCTGTGCATTGGGTCCGAAAAGAACGATCCGCTTCAGGCTTTCCCTGCGGAGTGGAAGAAGTGTCGGGGAGTTCTTCAGCAGGACGACCGACTTGGTTGCAACATCAAGTGCCAAGGCAGCATTTTTCGGGGAGTCCAAAGGAAGGTTAGTCCTGAGTTGCTGTGAATCCAGAAACCCCATCGATACCTCCATGCGGAGAAGTCTTCTCACCGCATTATCGATCTGCTCGGGTGTCAGCTTATGATCAGCCAGAGCTTTAGAAATGCTTTCCTGAGTGATCCGATAACCCATGGGCATTTCAAGATCCAGTCCCTTGGCGATCGCATCCGCTGATTCCGTTGCCCACCAGTCGGACATGACGATTCCTTGAAAGCCCCACTCGTTTTTGAGGATGCCGTTCTGAAGCTTCTCGTTGGCCGTGCTGGGGAAGCCATTAAGTTTGTTATAGGCTGACATCACCGCCCAAACTCCCCCTTCCTGAACAGCCATTTGAAAGGGCTTGAGATAAATTTCCCGGAGCGTCTGCTCATCCACGAGTGATTCAATTTCCATGCGCCGCCACTCCTCGTCGTTGCCTACAAAGTGCTTTACTGTGGAGACAACACCCTGACTCTGGAGGCCGCATATCCATTGGGATCCCATGGTCCCTGTCAAAAAGGGGTCCTCACCAAAATATTCAAAGTTCCGCCCATTGAGTGGTGTTCTGGCAATGTTAACGCCAGGACCAAGTTGAATATGGATCCCTCGTGCTCTTGCTTCCCTGCCGACCGCTTCTCCATAGGCAAATGCCAATCTTGGGTCCCATGTAGCAGCCAGTGCTATGCCGCTTGGAAATGAGCAGGCAGGTCCATGAGCCCTTATCCCCTGTGGGCCGTCAGCCATGATGAGTTTGGGAATGCCCAGACGGGGAATGGCAACCGTTGACATCCCGTCGAATCCGTCACCAGCCAAAAGGCTGATCTTTTCCTGAGTCGTCAACTGAGAGAGGAGATGATCAACCCTTTTCTCAACGGCTTCAGGAGGGTACTTGGATGGATTGGGTAATGCTGAATCTTGTGCCTCAATCACTCCGCAAATCGTTAGAAAAGCCGACAGGGCTGAGAGACAGACTTTCATGATTAACCTGAGGCTACTTCTGCCTTGCGCTGTCAAAGGCTGCCACTTGATCCAGAATGACTTCACTCATCATGGGATCTGAACCGATAGCGCTCCCGTAGTAGAGATTTTTACCATGGAGAAAATGAGGGTTCGATTTGAAAATGTCAGATTGGCTTGCGGCCGGTCCAACCTCATCCCGGATTCCAAGAAGGACAGGAATATCCTGATAGCTATGAAGTCCATCGCTGATGAAAAAGGGTATGACGACAACATTCTGCTGCGATGTCATGGCCGCCCATTCGCTAATGAGAGGAGGCTCCTCCATGTAGGTGGGAAGAACCTCCGGGTAGAGACCCATTTCCGAGATGAGATGACATTGCGTCTTGGCTGCCTTGGCTGAGTTATCGTTCAGGTTTGTCCCATGGCCCACAATCAGGAGACTGGTTTCCGATTCAGGAACTCCATGGGCAATCTCACGTGCCCGTTTGAGCAGAACGGAGGTCATCGAGGGATGATTACCAACTGGTTCACAATACCTGATCGTTTTACCCTGACGTCGGGTGAGGCGGCCTTCGAGTTCGAGTTCCCTGGGAATCACGGTCTGAGTGAAATATCCCTCACTGATGAAATTCGGAACGATGTAGATATCGGGCGATGAAATAGAGTGGATGATTTCCCTCAACGAAGGTTCCTCTTTCCAAAAACAGCAAAGGACTTCGTCAAAGATCCCAAGTGAGCGAATGCTATCTGCCAGCAGGTGATTCGGTTCGCTTGAGTCGGGGTTGGTCGTCGATCCGTGACCCACGATCACAAGTGCTGTGCGCGAACGTTTATTCATTCGATCCAGTTAATCACGAAAACTAGGAATCAGGAAGTGATGGAAATAAAATGCATGAAGCTTCACTTTCTCGATTATTTGAGATCTTCCAGAGCATCCCTGATCGCCATGGTGATATCCCTCCCACCGTCACCTCCGAGTCGCTCGTCGATCTCCTCTAGACGGCGGATCCAATCGGAGACCTCCCTGCGTGAGTAGGGACCTCCCGCAGCCACACAGAAATGAGTGCGGCATCCGAAGGGGCGTCCCTCATAGATCATGCAACGAGAGGTGTAAGGGTGAAGAAGAGGGCATGCGCCATCGTCACGTTTAAGTAGCTCTTTTCGTCCAGCTGATCGTACGGCTTTTGCCGCCGTAAGGGCCTCTCCTTTCGTCAATACAGGTGTTTGCCCGGTGATTTGGAATCTGCAACATTCTGTCTGCAGGGTGCAGTTTCTTTCGGGAGGATTGGCCTTGAGTTCCTCATAAATCTGCCGAACTCCGGCAACAGCATCTTCGGTATCACGCCGAGGATCGGATGTTTTGTGGGGATTACGTTTGCGCACGAGAAAAGGAAAGTATGATCGATGAATTATGAATGATGAAGAAGCGAGGCTTTGGACTTCTTTGAGATTGTCGTGAGGATGGCTAGGAGTTCATCACATTCACCGCAGAGTTCTTTTGTTTTGAAAACGTGAGAATTCCTGTTTCAACAAGTAAATCCAAGCAGTACCGCGTTTCATCGAGTTCTTTGAGGCAGTCGCCTATCTTCGCAATGAACTCATTTTTAGATCGTGATCTGTGGGCTTCGCGATAATTGGCACCTACAGATGTTCCGGATCTCAGAACTTGTTTGCCCAAGGTCTGGGCAAGTGTGCTTTTGGGAAGCGCGCTATAGAGTCTAATAACCCTTAGAGCGAATGACTTCGTTCTCACGGAGAGGTCAATCGATGGTTTCTTTTCATCATTCATAATTTATAACTCACCCTTTTTTAAACTGATGTTCCGCAAGCGTGAGCGCTGGCCCAAGCCCATTGGAAGTTATACCCGCCCAACCACCCGGTGACATCGACCACCTCACCGATAAAGTAGAGACCGGGCACTTTGCGAGCCTCCATGGTTTTGGATGAGAGTTCCCCCGTTTCGATGCCCCCAAGGGTGACTTCAGCTTTTGGATATCCTTCCGTACTCTGAAATCTTTGCTCCCATGCATGCAGGGACGTCTTGAGTCTCTCTATTTCAACCTTACTGCATCGTGCCATGGGCTGATCCGGGGCGTTGCTGGCACACCACGACTCGGCAAAGCGGCGCGGCCAGACTTTGCACAATGTTTTTAAGGGGGTAGACCCGCTTCGGATCAGTGATTCAAAAATACCGATCTCTTCTTTTCCTGGAAGCAGATCAATGGATAGTGGTTCTCCTTCCTTCCAATACGAGGAGATTTGAAGAATTGCAGGTCCGCTTACCCCGCGATGGGTGAAGAGCATGGCTTCATCGAAGCTCTTGCTTGCAAGTGTGATCCGAACCGGCATGGCAACACCAGCCAGTGGTTCGTAGAAGGATTTTTCCTCCGCACGATAGGTGAGGGGAACAAGTCCGGGACGTAATTGAGTCACTCCGATGCCAAACTTGCGGGCAATACGGTAACCGATGTCGCTGGAGCCGAGTTTCGGGAAGGAGAGTCCACCGGTAGCGATCACAAGGGATGGGGCGGTAAACCTTCCCTTTGCCGTGATTACCTCATAGAGATCATTCTTAACGACCTCCTCCACGCGACATCCGCAGAGAATCCGGACTCCCGCATCTAGGCACTCCGATTCTAGCATTGAGATGATCTGACGAGAGCTTCCATCACAAAATTGCTGGCCCAATTTTTTTTCGTGGTACGCAATCCCGTGCTTCTCAACAAGAGCGATGAAGTCAAAAGGTGTGTAGCGTGCTAGGGCTGACTTGCAGAAATCCCGGTTACCAGAGAGGTAGTTTTCTGCAGAGGCATTAATGTTCGTGAAGTTGCAACGACCGCCGCCTGAGATCTCGATTTTCTTCCCAACGCGCTCGTTATGTTCGAGCAAAAGGACTTTTTTGCCACGATTGGCCGCTGTAAAGGCACAAAACATACCGCCCCCTCCTCCACCGATCACGATCACGTCGTGGTGTTCGGTAATTTTAGTGCTCATCGCATAGTCATGATAGCAGTGCTTCCAAAGAAAAAGATCCGGATGATAAAAATACAACGTTGCGACAGAAACGAGTTCATTTCTCCGAACATGGGTGACGTAGGGCAATTCCTAGCTTAGACTGAAGAGATTATGGAAAAACATCGTTTTGATAGCCTAGGACTCTCGCCTGAAATCCTTAAGGCTGTTGCTCAGCTAGGTTTTGAAGAGGCTACACCCATTCAGTCTGCTGCCATTCCCGTCCTACTCGCGGGTGGAGACTTGGTGGGGCAGTCCCAGACTGGTTCCGGCAAGACAGCAGCTTTTTCAATTCCGGCCATTGAAAAGGTCGATCCAGGTAGCAAGGCGGTCCAAGTTCTTATCCTCTGTCCGACCCGAGAGTTAGCGGAACAAGTGGCCGACGAAGTCCATCAACTTACCGCTTTCAAACGCTCCATCCACTCTGTGCCAATCTATGGCGGTGCCTCCTATGATCGCCAACTTTTTGAGTTGAAGAAGGGAGTTCAGATCGTGATCGGAACTCCCGGACGTATCATCGACCATCTTGAAAGAGGCACACTAAAGCTTGATCAGCTTAAAGTAGCGATCCTTGACGAAGCCGACAGGATGCTCGACATGGGCTTCCGGGATGATATTCAGAAGATTCTGGACGCGACTCCTGACGATCGACAAACCGTCTTCTTTTCTGCCACGCTTTCCGGACCGATCAAGCAACTGATCAACCGGTACTCCAAGGATGCAAAAACTGTTGCCATCGAGCGAAAGGATGTGGCGGCCCCGGATATCGAGCAATTTTTTTACGAGATCCCGCCGCGTGGCAAGACGCAGTCCCTGATTCGCCTTGTTGATTTCCACGCATTCCGACTTGGTATCATTTTCTGCAACACGCAGCGTATGGTTGATGAGTTGGCAGACGCCCTTCTGGCTCAAGGATTTTCGGCAGATCGGCTTCATGGTGGCATCACCCAGGCTCAGCGCACTCGTGTCATGAACAAGTTCAAGAACTCTGAGTTCGAGTTTCTGGTCGCAACCGATGTAGCTGCACGCGGGATTGATGTCGACGCCCTGGAGGTCGTTATCAACTACGATCTGCCCCATGATCCGGAGGACTACGTCCACCGGATCGGTCGAACCGGTCGCGCGGGTCGAAAGGGAATGGCTGCGACCTTTGTTACTGGACGTGATATTTACAAGATCCAGTACCTAGAAAAATTCACCCATTCTCGCATCCGTAGGGGAACGATTCCAACTCCCGGCGAAGTGGAGGGGAAGCGGTCGGAGCAGATGTTTGAAAAAGTTCATTCTTTGCTATCCTCTGGAAGATTTTCCGATCAAACGCAATTCACCGATCGCCTCATGGAGCAGGGATTTCAAGCTACTGAGGTCTGCTCCGCGCTCTTCTCGCTTTTGTTGGGACAGGGAGGTGACAGTGATAATCCTCAGTTTCCTAAAACTCAGGAACTCCCCAACGAATTGAAGGCAAACGAGGGTTTTGCCCAACCAAAAGGCTTCAAGAAAGGAGCACAGCCCCCGCGAGACTCCGCTCAGGGAGGGAAAATTGGATTCAAGCCTTCCTTCGATAAAGGAAAGCCGGCCAAGTTTGCGAAGGGCTTTAAAAAAGACCGAGGTTCGCGTTACTAAAGAGAGGACACTTATTAAGGGCATATTATTCCAAAAAGCTTTTATGCCTGAGCTTAGGGGGAACTTAAGACCGGCTTTCCTTGTTTCAATAGGAAACAGCCTGTATCTAAGCATTTTCCTGTTCTTTTCATGGACGGCAATTGCCGATGTCTCCCTTCCTCCGATCTTTGGCGATCACATGGTACTGCAGCGTGACGTGACGGTGCCCGTCTGGGGGAATTCTTCACCCGGAGAGAGAGTCTCCGTTTCTTTCGGCAATCTTTATGAACAAACGGTCGCTGATTCTTCGGGAAAATGGAGGATCATGCTGCCCGCGTTAGCCAAATCTTCGCAACCGCAAAGTTTTATCATCAATGCGAAAAATCGTATTGAGTTGCATGATGTCATTGTTGGTGATGTTTGGATCTGTGCAGGTGAGGGGAACATGGCCTTTCCGCTTGCCAAGACACCGGAATGGGAGGATCCCCATGGTTTAAGAAGCGAGGAACGGATTCGCTTTTATATAAGAGATAATGACGTCATCCCGATTCGTGAAAAAGGAGGTCATTGGGTTGTCTGCACAAGGGATAAGGCCTCGGTTTGTTCTGCAGTCGGATACTTCTTTGCGAGAGACCTATGGAGCTCCCAACATATTCCGATCGGAATGATTCAATGCACCAAGACTGATTCTCCCATTTCATCATGGTTCAGCGGCGCTTCCTCAATCTCTTTGGCTAAACTCAATGACCACTCCGTTTATAAGGAATTGATTGCTCCCATCGTCTCCTTTTCCATTGCGGGGGTAATTTGGTATCAGGGAGAATCTGATCGAGGTCTTTCTGTCCTGCGATATAGAGTTGAACTCCAGCGTCTTATCAAGGAATGGAGAAAGCGCTGGGCATTGGGACCTTTCCCATTCTTTGCGGTTACTCCAGCCGGTTACGGGGAAAGCGGGGCGGTTGCTGTTGACCTGTATTCAAGTTTGCAAGGTGACAGTACCGGCTCTCTTCCCTGGTTAAGGGAGTCTATTGCAACTATGCTGACACTCCCCATGACCGGAGTTGCCGTTGCTGATGACTTGGGAATGCCTGAGGAGCTATTTCCCAATGAAAAACTTCTCGTTGGAAGGCGCCTTGCACTGCTTGCAAGGCATCGTTTTTACGGGGAGATGATTCGCGATACTGGCCCGGTTTGCAAAGAAGTCAGGATAGAAGGAGATAAGATCAGGGTGATTTTTGAGACATTTGGCAGCTCTTTGACTCTCGGAGTCCCCCCTTCTGTCTCTGATAGTTTCCCTTTTTCATTAGCGACATCGCTCAAGGGGTTTGCGATACGTGGAGACGGCACCAAATGGTTTGCGGCAAAGGGAGTCATTGATGGCAGAAGCGTGCTTTTATCATGTCCAACTGTTCCGCATCCGAAATTTGTTCGCTACAATTGGAAAGACTTTCCTGAAGGGAATCTCTACAGTGAACAAGGTCTCCCTGTTGCTTCCTTTCGAACCGATTTGGAACAACCAAATAAAGTCGCACAACCCTGAAAGTGAATCTCCCCTACATGAGGATCAGCCCTTATAGTTTGAGCAAATCGTCCCATGTGAGAGTTGTGATTCTGTGCTTTCTCGGATTTCTGCCGTTTTCAGGTGTGCAGGCTTCCAGGGCTTCAAGCAACGCTCAGACAAATACTCAGGTCTCTTCTTCGGCGATATGGAATGAAGACATCATCAATGTTCCGTTGAGCAGCAGTATCTTCAAAAATGATAAGAAAGAGTCATTCCGGCGTGTTATTCAAGCCCGACTCTTTCACCAGGGAGCTTGGACATTGCCTGGGGTTGCCCAGACACCGCTAAGCATTGGGCGTACGCTAGCTTCATTGAGACCCACCTTTGTGACGGGACTTATCCGCGTTCCCGATTACGGAGGCATTTCCAATGCTGAGATCGAGGCCTTTAAGGTCGTGCGCTCTGCTGTGAACTCTTTGAACAAGGGGTGTCAGTTCGATTTGGTTGTCAATGCTGGGGACGAGTCTTTCGGAAGTGTATTCGTTGAACATTTAAAACAAATTAATTCAAAAATTCGTCCCGATGCCTGGACTTTCCTAGTTCGCCCCAATGATAAAGAGGTTAATGCCCTTGTTCTCGCGAAGGGGATTTCTTACGCCCATTCCTGCGGGCAGATTGTGGGCTTTGAGGGGCCACTCTCTCTCATTCCACAGGGAGTTGACTTCATCGTGATGAGGGCTTGGGACTTCAAGGCAAAT
>Ga0207955_1000351_pt1 | contig 13651 bp, 28 predicted proteins | sample CryBogCBE29Jun09_FD_184563 | JGI IMG/M metagenome (GOLD analysis project Ga0207955, IMG submission 184563) | Freshwater microbial communities from Crystal Bog, Wisconsin, USA - CBE29Jun09 (SPAdes) (version 2) | ecosystem: Environmental > Aquatic > Freshwater > Lake | place: Crystal Bog... | reverse complement strand
GCTAAATCCCAATACGCTACTTTTAGCCTAGCACTATGGTTTTTAGCCAGATCAATAAGGCTGGCATAGGTCATTGGGCTAAACCGTTCTTTCCATTCACTGGCTAGGGCTACTTTTTGCTTTTTGGTACGGCAAGACAAGGCACGCATCATTTCGGTCTTGTACATTTGTCTTTCCGCACATAGCTTTTCCCAATCAGTGTCTTGCATCGCCATCCTCTGGTCCATCTAACAAGGACTTGAGGTAAGCAATTTCACTTTCAGCTTGCATGAGCAAGCGGGAGGATTCTGCATGGACACGCATCAGCTCATGGAAGATCTTTTCTTTATCCATATTCCAGATGCGTTGCATATACATCTTCTTGGCTTGGTCATCGGCTTTCTCAATGTACTGCGCTACTGAGATCACACTGTTGCCGTTTATTCCGTTCTCCATACTCTTACCCCCTCGTTATCTACTCTGGCTATGAACTTGCGATTTAACTGTTTGCCAGCTCGGTAGTTGGCGTTACAGACGATTTGTAGCTTCCCCGTTGGCACAAAGAATGATTCTCCGACTTCCATGACCTTATATGGGTACACATTGCGCTTTTTCTCAGGGGGTATTGGAATATTTTTTTCAATTGTTATACTCATACTGTTCTCCTTCTAACACTACTTATCATACACTATCATGATACACACATACAACGAATATCATCTAGGTGATAACCTTATTCACCTTAATTGGCTACGCAAGGTAGCGTTACAAGAACCGCACCTAGACTTTACTCACCACTGTCACCCTCAGTATCACAGCCAGTTAGAACCTTTGTGTGAAGGGGTTTCTATAGAGCTTGCAGATCTGTCGATCCCTCCGTCTAGTATTCACGCCTGGATAGGGGTGGATAACTATTTTCACAACCACCCACTAAGACGCAAATGGGCGCAATTTCACTTAGCGTGGTTTGACCGACTATCGGATCAGATGGAAATAGGCAATCCCATAGCTTGCGTAGAGGACTTACTGTTTGATTACCCCGCTCTTAAAGCTCCTTCCAGATACGAATTTGATTACCTTATCATCAACAGCCCTCCCCAATCAGGGCAGCTTCCTTCCTATACCCGTCAATTCTTTGAAAAACGGGTACGAGATCTAGCAAATCAGGGGTTAAAAGTCATTACAACCTACCCCACAGGGATGTGTCCATGCACCTTAGAAGCCAAATATACGGTCACTGACATAGGCGTGTTATCTAAATCGGTGAGCTACATTGAAGGCGTAGATACAGGTCCAATGTGGACTACGCATAATATTCTCAATCAAAACAGCGTAGTACAGCGTTTGATCTACACCAACGCTTCCGATAGCTTTGATCTTTCTAAGAATGTGATTGTTAAACAAGCGCTAGAAAACTAGATTTTTTTTTGGGGTGGAATCGGAGAGGGGTACGCACTCCACCTAACTCAAACCCATTCACTTGGTCGTAATCAGTCTAGATCTATCTGTATCGGTTACTGGTAGCCAATATAAGCCTATAGATACTATATAAAGGTTTAGCGCTATGTTTTGGAGGGAATTCCCCTAGAGAAAAAGGTTTTTCAAAAGAGAGCGAGAGTAGTCAATCCATCCCCCATTCAAATTAACCTACGCTATATCTATACATATATTTACTAACCTATATGACAGACTATAGTTTATAAATACCTAGATGATCTAGAAAATAGCTATATAGATCTATAGTATATAGAAGTATAGCTATGCGCCATAGTATCAGACTATTGGTTTTTAAACAACGATAGAAAAAATTATTGTTTGATTGTTTGCATATTTCTATATTTATGTATAATCATACCTATGAGAGCTAATCTCATAACCTAACTATTGGAGGATCTATGGCAACACCTACATTCAGAGTATTGGCTACTTATGGCAGCAAATCAGATGCCAATGAAGCAGCAACAAATCAGGGTTTAACGCCTTGGGAATGTGTATTCCATTGTGAAAATGGGATGTATGGATACGAGATCAGAATTTATGACAATTGGCAGGAATGGCAGCCAGATCTCTATTTAAACAACAACAGCAGCAAGTAATAAAACCTAACCTAACGAGGATATTATGCAAAATTCAATCTATCAAGAAGTAACCGATCAAATCATTAGTGAGATCGAAAAGGGCGCTATGCCTTGGGTTAAACCTTGGAAAAGCGATAGTTCAGTAGAGAAAAACATAGTAAGCAAAAAGGAATATAACGGGATCAATCGCTTAATTCTCGGCATGATGACACACTTTAAAGGTTATCAATCGCCTTACTATGGATCATTCAAGCAATGGCAAGATCTAGGCGGCACTGTTAAAAAGGGCGAAAAGGGCATTAAGATTGTTTTCTATAAGCCAGTAGTCAAAACAGAGCAAAACGCTAGCACTGGCGAAAGCGAGAGTTTTGCCTATTCTTGCTTAAAAACATACTATGTATTTAATGCCGATCAAGTAGAGGGCGTTGAGTTTGAAAAGCCTACTATCTCGCCTAGAGTTTACAATCCACAACCCGCCCTTGATGATCGCATTTTGAAAACTGGCGCAAATATCAAGCATGGCGGCGGATCGGCTTTCTTTTCGCCTACTGGTGATTTTATCGGGATGCCTAACAGAGATACTTTTGATAATGATGCTAGCTACTACGCCACAATCCTACATGAGCTTACACACTGGAGCGGCGCTAAACATCGCTTAGATCGTGATATGAGCGGGAAATTCGGGAATAGCAAATATGCTTTCGAGGAATTAGTAGCGGAACTTGGAGCGGCTTTCCTATGCCAAGATTATCAAATTCAGGGTGAATTGCGCCATGCTGGATATATCCAAAATTGGCTTACTTGCTTGCGTGAAAACAATCAAGCAATTTTCAAAGCAGCAGCATTAGCTCAAAAAGCAGCCGATTACATCAACGGGTTAGATTGCATAACTAACCAAGTAGCCGCTTAAGTATTGACTAATAAGCGCTTAGAAATAGGCGCTTATTGGATCATTATTTAATGATCAATTACCTAACTATTGGAGGTTTTAGCATGAAAACATTTGCTGATATTAAAAGAAAACTAATTGAAGGCAATTCAATAACCATGCTTAGGCATGATTATGGATCTAATGATCTTATCGGGTTAGATAGGCGGGTAATCAAGCGCCAATCTAATGCTGTACAGTTTGAAGGCGGATCGTGGTTAAGATTAGATAAACCCGCATCAAACTACATTCCAACAAGCGAAAACACTTTTTTAGTGCGCTTGCAAAATGATAAGTTTATGGAATATAGGATCAATTGATTATGAGCGCCAGGGATAAATACAGCGCATATTGTTACTTATGCGCCAAGCAAGGGTTAACCGCTCTATCGTTTAATGCTTGGAGATCCGTAAACAGGGCAGGATCGCTATTCTAGGCGTTTTCAGTAGGTGAGTGGTACTTAGGTATCACTTGCCTATTTTTATCGCTTTATATCGCTTTTAAACCGTTTTAACTATTTTTTGAGGTATATATGAGAAATAAAGATATTTTTACTATTGAGCGTCATCTATTTATTAACAAAACGCCTACGCATACGCCTGTACGCCTACGCATACGCATGAATGAGGTGATAGATACTCTCTCAGTCTTTGGCTTGGTGTTGCTGGTTGGCTTGCTCTTGGTATTGTGAGAACCCCATGAGAACCCCAACTGGTTTTGCAATTGCTAAGAACCTAACCCGCAAAAAAAGCGGGGGTTTGCAAAAATGCAAGTGGTTATCGTTTATCGGTTGGTGCTTAACTAAGCCAGAGCGTTCCTGTAAAGGTCTGACAGATACTAGCCACCTCGTTTATCCCTATCCATCACCACAATGTTTAGGAGGAGTGGGTAATGCTCCCGTTATATCGAGGGCTGGAACAATAAAAAAGGGCTTTATAGGTAGCTTTATGCTGAAACGGCTTAAGAAAATATGCTTGCATGATACTTTCCTAAACCCATAAAACCACCTACAAAACCCTGTCTTGAGTGTTTCAGTCCTCAACGATTGGCATTAAAACATATTTTTAAAAGGAGTGCAACATGAGTAAAGCAGATGATGATGCAGCAAAGTGGATGCAGAATAACGCTAGAGTTCAAACCCGTAATTTAATCAAAGCAAAAGAGCTAGGGGATCTGTATTACATCAACGCCCAGGGGGATGTAGTGATCCACGATCCAAGCAAACCAATTGAGGAGAAAACAACACTTAACAAATAAATTGCACTAATGCAAATAATGTAGTAATGTTCTATCTGTAGTACCTAACCTAACTATTTATTAAAGGACAATTTGCTATGAATCTTTGTAAAGATTGCCAGCATTATGAGGAGCAGACGGGCTATTGCCTACGCACCTCACGCACTGATCCCGTAACGGGAGAACCCAAATTCTATTTTGCAAGAATTGAGAGAGAGTATTCCATCTCAACTGGCTGCGGTATGGTCGGTCAATTCTTTACCCCTATTCGATCCCTCAAATGGACAGACGAGGAATTGGATGATCTCTCTACCATTCCATTCGGTAGATAACCTAACTACAAGGAGTTAATCATGGCAACAAAAGGCAGACCAAAAGGCAGTAAAAATAAACCTAAGACACCTTTCCCAGTTCCAAAAGGGATCAAGGTTACTTTTGACCAGTTAAACAAGGATGCAGAGCAAGAAAAACTCAAGCTATTAGTAGCACGCCAAGACGATCAAATTATTCAGATGTGCGATGAGATCAATCAGCTCAAAAAGGAGATTGATGCGCTTGGAGAAGAAATTGACCTATTTAATTCTCGTGTTGCTAACTACAGGCAGATTATTGCTACTTTAATTGAGGTGACAGAATGAACGATCAAGCTGATTTTGCGCCAGAGGTGCGTAAATCCGCTATCTGGTCGGGTGACAGTCGTAAGGTCGCTAATGGCAAGATGGTGGATGTCATCCTAGAAAAACAGGGCAAGAAGGAGATCCCTGATTTATCTCATATTGAAGCGGTGCAGTTCGGTCACATCATGCAGCCTTTAATTGGCAGACTAGCCCAAGACAAGCTAAAGAAGGAATTAAAAGATGCAGACTACAGCATTACTCATCCAAAGCATGATTGGTTTCGTAGTCATTTTGATTTCATTAGTAGCGATGGTTCTACACTTGTTGAAGCCAAAAACTACAATGCTGGAGTTCGTGGGAAATTTGATACTGACACTAATCGGATTCCTAATGCTGATTATGCACAGCTCATACACGAAGCTGCTTGTCATGGTGTTACTAATATTGTCCTTGCTGTGCTTTTTGGTGGACAAGAATTTTGCACCTTTGAGTTCAATATTACGGATGCTGAAAAAGACGATCTCATTAAGAAGATGGCTACTGTATGGGGGTTTTGCCAAGCAGGAACGCTCCCGCCAGCAGAAACCATTGAGCAAACTAAGATCATGTACCCCGAAAGCAATAGTGCTGCGCTGGTGGCTACTCAGCAGGTCGAAATGGCTATTGCTCAACTTAAAGATATTAAGAATCAGATTAAGCATCTTGAGAGCGCTGAGGAAAATATAGAGGTGCAGATCCGTAATCTCATGGGATCAGCCGAGGAGATCAGAGCAGTCGATGGCACTAGCTTAGTTACTTGGAAGTCAGCAAAGTCATCTAAGCGGTTCTCAGCAGATCTATTTAAACAAGGTATGCCCGATATTTATGAGAAGTTTGTTATTGAGCAGCCAGGTTCTCGGAGGTTTTTAGTCAAATGAAACTTGATCAAATTTATGACAACACAATAGCGGAGGAAGATTTAGACGCAGCTATTGATGCACTTTTAAAAGTAACAAGAGAATCGTTGAAGCTAAAACCTATGCAAGAAGTTTTGGTTTTTCTAATTGCCTATATGAAATCTAGTGATGATGCCAATATTGATTATCACAAGATGATGAGAATAATAGGTGGAACAGAAAAAACAGATTTGATTCAAAAAATGATGGGGAGATTGCAATGAATCACATTGATATAGCAGTTTGGGTGATGGCTGCAAGCTCAGTCATTGATACGGTAATCACATTAAAGGACATTTTCGTATGAGCAATTTAGTCGCATACTCAGAGATGGAGCAGATGGCTACCGCTATTGCTGCCAGTGGTTTGTTTGGCATGAAGGATAAAAACTCAGTCTTAGCGCTGATGGCAGTAGCACAAGCCGAAGGGTTACATCCTGCTACAGCAGCACGGGATTTTCATATTATTCAGGGCAGACCAGCTCTTAAAGCAGACGCTATGCTGGCACGCTTTCAAAACGCAGGTGGCAAAGTCGAATGGAAGGATTACAAAGATGACAAAGTTACAGGAGTTTTTTCACACCCCAACGGGGGTGACCTTGCGGTTACATGGACCATTGAGCAAGCTACCAAAATCGGTCTTGTTAAACCAGGAAGCGGATGGCAAAAGTTCCCCAGAGCGATGCTACGAAGCCGTTGTATTTCAGAGGGGATTAGATCAGTTTTCCCAGGATCTGTTACGGGCTTCTACTCACCCGATGAAGTCGAAAACTTTGAAAGCCCGACCTCCAAGCCTAGAGAAGTAAAAGACATGGGATCAGTAGTGCCTAATATCGTTGATCTTAGCGCTATTCCCGATGACATCCCTGACATGGCTATACCGATGTATGTGCCAGGCACTGAAGAACCTTATGCACGCTATATCTGTCAAGCAGATTGGATCGAGGGGTTTGCAGAGATGCACGCCAAAATCCATGAATCTAGCAAGATGACTGCTGAGGAAAAGTTTGAAAAGATCAAAAAGTTCAGGGAAGTCAATGAAGCCTATACAAAAACATTTGATGGCAATACAACAGCGAAGTTCTTATCACGATTACAAGCTATTAGAAAGGAAATCAACAATGGCTAACGGACATATCGCCCAGATGGGCAAAGGGGTGTTATTTCAAAACGAGAAAAAGCATGAGCGCTCACCTGATTGGAAAGGCACATTGTTGCTTTCTGAGGATTACAAAGCAGGTCAAACCCTCAAGATTGCAGGGTGGACTAAGCAAACGCCTAAAGGCAGCTTAATCTCTCTTTCTGAAGATAACTGGAAGCCAGATAATGGCGGTACTTATCCAAAGGAGGTCAATCGTGTTCAAGATTCTGATGTGCCTTTTTAGTCTGATTCTCATCAGCAACGCTTTTGCATACGAAAAATGCAGTAGGACTGATGATGGTGAAATCTGCTGTTGGGATACCAATGTAGATGGACCTTTCGGACCTCCTGGCTGCTAATGGTAGTTTTGAATCTGCCCTACCCTCCAAGTGTTAATCATCTTTACATTAACGCTAGGGGTAGGCGCTTTCCTAACGCTAAAGCTAAAGCCTACAAAACCGCAGTGCAAGAGTATGTCGCTGAATATCGAGTTCCTAAGTTTGGGGATGTCAAGATTGCGCTGATTGTTTGGGCTTACCCTCCTGATAAACGCAAAAGGGATATTTCAAACCTTTTGAAGATTATTGAGGATAGTTTGCAAGATGCAGGGGTTTTTGATGACGATTTCAACATTGATTTTATTGAGATCAAGCGTTGTGACATCAAAAAAGGTGGAGGATTAACAGTCATGATTGAAACGATGGAAGAATTTTCACTAGTCCAAGAGGAATCTGGCGTGAATTAGCCAGGTAGTTAGGGGTTGCGCCAGCCAACTACTTGGATAGCTGGCACTTATTAGGAGATAACATGAATACACCATACAACACTGGAAAAATTGAGATTGGTAAGTATTACGAAAAGGATTGCAGACCAGAGATGGATTCAGATGCCATTCTTTTGCAGACGGCTTTCCTTGATCCTGAGAGCTATCGCAAGCGCCATTTATCTGAGGTGCTGTATGTGTGTTTAGTGGTTGTTACGCTTTTTGGGTATTTCTTGTTTTCATGATTGTCAGACTATCAGAACTAGATACCTACGAAATAGCGTGGGCAGCGCATGAACGCCATAAATACAAGCAAGATTGGCAAGTAAAAACGCAACGGGTAGATCAAAAGCGAGATGACTTTGCCATAACCAGAGAAGGCATGGCAGGAGAATGGGCAGTCGGCAAGATCATAGACACACCAGTAAACCTGGAATTACATCAAGGTGGAGATCAAGGCTATGACTTTGAGTATCGAGGTGTAAAAATTGATGTTAAGACTAGCAGAGCAAGATATTTGCTGTTTAGATCTTTAGCGCATTTCAAAGCAGATCTTGCAGTATTTGCCAGGTATCTCAATGATTACCAAGTAGAGCTGGTGGGAGCAATCACCAGAACAGAGTTTGTTGCAGTGCATCAATTAAAGAATTTTGGGTATGGGGATAACTGTGTCGTTGATCCTCTTTTATTAAACGATGTTAGGGATTATTTATGAATAAGAAAATTTTTGTAGCTACACCAATGTATGGCGGTCAGTGTGCTGGTTACTACACGCAATCAATTATGGAACTCAATATGTTGCTACAAAAGTCTGGAGTGGAAGCTCAGTACAGCTTTATGTTCAACGAGAGCTTGATTACCAGGGCAAGAAATGCGCTTACGAATGGCTTTCTTAAGAGCGGTTGCACCCACCTACTCTTTATTGATAGCGACATTAAGTTTAGAGCTACCGACATTATGGCTATGCTTGAAGCAGATAAAGACATTATTTGCGGTATCTACCCTAAGAAAGAAATTAACTGGGATAGCGTTAAAAAGGCAATGGATGCTGGAGTGCCACAGAATCAATTAAAGAGCTATACGGGCAGTTTTGTGGTCAATCTGGTGGATTACCAAGGCGAAGTAACTGTGCCTATTGGACAGCCTGTAGAGATCTTTAATGGCGGTACTGGTTTTATGATGATTAAGAAGGAAGTATTTGAGCAATTAGCAGATAAAGTGCCTTCTTACTTTAACGATGTCAACGACTTAAATGGTCAGATGAGTATGCGTGAGGAGATCAAAGAATACTTTGCTACCTCTATTGAACCTGAAACTGGTCGATTACTTTCTGAGGATTACCACTTCTGCTACATTTGGCGCAAGAGTGGCGGTAAGGTCTTTGCTGCTCCCTGGTGTCAGCTCAGTCATATAGGTACTTATGCTTTTGAAGGGCAGCTCATCCCTGCTCCATGATGCGCCTGATTCGCCTAGTACCCAGTGATTCATAGCTCGATCTTTAGCCAGATACGCTCATGTACCCAGTACAGAGCTATCTTGGTGAACAGTTCAACAAAGGCAATACTGAAGGCTAGGCTTGCAGTGCCAGTAATAATCCAAGATAAAGCAAAGGTGTCAAGGCTTCCAGTAATACGCCAAGACACCGCTTTTAAAAGAGATTTGTAATGACTATCTTCTGCCACGCTTGGATTTCTTTGCAGTTTTCTTTGCTTTGCGAAATGCGGAATCTGTGGGAGCGCCTTTACTTCCTGGCGTTCTCATTCTTTCTTTTGATCCTTTACGGATACGCTCACGCTTTTTATGAATATTGGCATAAAGTCCTGGTTTCATCTGCACCCCCATCTGCGTCTTGCTGCTTTGCCACGCTCACCTTTCCAGTTTTTGGATCTAGCGCAAAATGAGCGATGTCTTGCGCCTGATTTTTGAGGTGCTTTTAGTTTGCTTCCTGTTGCTCTGTTGTATTTGCGTCTGCCTTTTGCAGTCAACCCACCGCCCTGGGAAACGGAGAGCTTCTCGCCACGACCAACAGAGAGATTAGGACCTCTTTTTCGTTCTGCCACTTTTCTTGGTCTTTCTAGCAGTAGATAGTGCTGCTGCTACAGCTTGCTTTTGTGGATAACCTTCTCGAACCATCTTGCTGATGTTACGAGATACGGTTTTTTTGGATGTTCCCTTAGACAGTGGCATTTGTCATTCCCTTCATAAACAATAATTCCTCGGCTTGTCTGCGTCTGAGCAATCCAGCCAAGTGTTTTCCAGCAGCCATATCCCATTTTTCAAATTCATGAGATGCGCCTTCAAAATCACCTGCGTTTATTTTTCTAAGTAAAGTAGAATTATTGAGATTACCGCAGCCACAATTAAAGGCAAAATCAACGAGAGCATCGAATTCATCTTGAGTTACCTCTACAGTTAGTTTTGCGTTGACATCAGCTTCTGCTTTTTTGACATCTTGAGCTAGTAAATCTTCAGCTTGCTCTAGGGTGATGGTCAATCCTTGGTGAACATCAGGACCAGTATGACCATATCCAATAGTCCAAGGATCACCGCCAGTGCCAGGATCAGGGTAAGCAGTAAGCCTAACTCCCTCAAAAGATTCCGTAAGATGCAGACCATCCTTAGAGTATTCCATGTTATTGGTTATCCTTCTTTGATCTTATATCCATGATCTTTTCTAGTGTTCTACCACCAAAGTAAGCGGACATCACCAGCATACCCCACTGACCTAATAGCTCAACATAGCTAGAAGCGATTTTGTATCCATAGCCATCAGCAACAGCAAAAACAACATAGGCAGTGAGAATATAAACAAGGGTTAAAGGTCTGATGTTTTTAGCTAGTGTGCTATCGCTTTGAGCGTCTGCTTGCCATCTGGCAGATACATTGTTTTGCTCACTGACATCGGCATTTAATTGCGCTAATTGCCCATTTTGTTGCATCTCAAGTAATTTGAGTTTGGCTTCTGCTGCTTGGTTTGCATCGGGGAAAAAGTGGTCAATGAGCTTATTGCCAATTCCTAATATCGCTTCTAATGGAAACATATTATTTCTCCGTTGTAATAGTGTCTTTACCTTTTACTACGGTTACTTTATCTCCATCTACAGATACTGACATTGGAGGTTCTTTTTCAGCTAATTTATCTAAACGCTGAATCAGAGATTCAATAACTTTAAACTCAGGTTTTTCTTCTTTTTCAGTAGTGCCAGCAACGCCATTCATCATGTTGATGATAGCCATCAAAGCACCGCCAGCCATACCGATTACGGCAGCAATCTTGGATGAATCAAGGAAAATGCTTGCTCCTACGGCAATTAAGATAATTGCTGTTATGTAAGCAAGACCATGCTTTCCAATGGATTTACCAGCTACTTCCTTTGCTGTTTCGAGTTGCTCATCCATTCCAAAATCCTTAGTTTGCAGGAGCTTCTGGAGCTGGTGTTTGCTCGATTGGTGTTGCTTCAGCAGGTGGCGCTGTTGGTTCTGGGGTTGGTTCTGGTGCTGGTTCTTGTGGTTCAGCATGAGCAACAAAACGCTGTAATAACTGATGAGCAAGGCTGCCCATCTCAATGCACTCTTTACTAACAAATGATTCAATTTTGTCTAACAAACTCATAATCCTTCTCCTGGGGTGATATAAACGGAAGCGTTAGCTGCATCTCCAATTACTCTTGCGTAAACACTGGTAGTAGAGTTGACTTGAGGACCAGTAAATACTTTATAAGAATAGGGTGGCAACGGAATAACATAAACAGCACCGTTATCAGGCAACGCTACATTAAAATTATTGGTAGGGTTGATCCAAACATAAACAGCATTATTAACATCGGCATTAGAAATAAAATACTGGTTAACAGGACTGTCTGCTGTGATGGTATATACATTGGACTGCGTGTTAGCAGCACCGTTAACGGCTACTTTTACCGTTTTCCCCATCGGTTGAAAAGCGATATTATTAGCCATTAGTAGATACTCTTTTTACCAGCGTTGCCAGGTTTAGTTGTAGAAGAATCTTTGGTGTTGCGGTTATCGTCAAAGTTCCAGACGGAAACAAAGCCAGAAGGCATTTTTCCATCAAAAGTAGTGTTCATACCATTCATAGATCCATCTCTGGGCAATTGTGGGCGTGTAGATTTAGCGATTTGCTGATTCACATCACCTGGTCTTTTATACGGGTTGTTATGACTACTGCCCTCATTCTTGGGTTTTAAGCTCATTTTTATTCCTTTCTTTCGTATTGACTACAAGATAACTGAATATTACAAATATGGCTAGTGTCACCACTCGCTCCCACATAGGATTCCACATTGTCCATCCGCACATAATGCTTGATGCTATTAACGCCAAAATCGTTATTAAACGGTCTGTAATGACCGCCAATGCTAGGCGTACCAAGGCTACTGCTTCCATACTTTATCCCCTTAAAAGTTAAACCAAACATTAGTTTAACCTTCCTCATCATCTACTGCAATAAAGCCACTACCCCATTCATCATCAGAAATCTTCTGTTTTAGCTTTTCAATGTTCACCATACGGTCAATCACCTTACATTTATCGGTAAGGGATGCCATAGGATCAGCCATGACTTCTTGGAGCAACTTTTCAACAGCGCTCTCAAGTTCGGGGTTTAGACCTTTTTGCTTCTTGCTCATCTCTTAGATTTACGCTTAGTAATCTTATGACGGTTACGCTTGATTGCTTTATTCATTCCCATTCTTTTATTTTCTGGGTATGGGGTGTTACCTTTTTCCATGATTTCTCCTTATTTTCCAATGTAGCCAGATACAACATGACCTGTAGTGTAAAGACCAGCAGCTCCAAGAGCTATTTGTGACCATTTTTTAATGGCTAACTTCTTCTGTTCAGCATTAACAACGCCCTGAACCTCAGTCAAAAATTGATTTCTTTGGTCAATAGGCAGGTAATTAGCCAGTTTTTGAGCTTGTTTGTTAATGTAATCAATCTTTTCTTTAGGGTTAGTAATCTTGTCTGCACGGTCAATATCTGACTGCAAAATCTTTAATTCACCCTGTATTTTTCTTTGTTCAGCAGCAGTAGCAGTTCTGGTCTTGCCACGCTCTAACGCAGTAGCGCCACGCTTTTCAGCTTGTTCTAGCTTTTGAACATAGCTTCCTACCATGTCATACGATCCTGTTTCTTTTAGCATGGATCTATTGTCAGAAAGGAATTTTCTAGCTTGAGCAGCGGTTTTTCCCTCTAATTGAGCAGAATAGTAGTTTTTAGCTAAATCTTTTGCTAATCCTTCGTTACCTCCTAAAGCATCAATGAGTGCGCCAAAATCTTCTTTTGACTTAAATACTTTGCCTGGGATGCTTTGAGCGGGAACATTAGCGTAATTAACGCCTTTACCAAGCAATTGCTCATCAACTAATGCTTTACCAACTCTAGTTTGAAAAACACGCAATGGTTCAGAATCTTTGCGGTACTGATTGATAAAAGTATTGATTTTTCCATCAGAAAACTCTGACATTGCTTTTTCAACGGCTTTAGCTAAATCACCAGCTTTTTGTTGATTGATGGCATCAAAACCTTCTGCGGGCAAACCATAAGAACGATCACGCAAAAATCTTCGTAATTCTTCCATTCCTTTAAAACTAATAGGTCTGCCCATAACAATGCCAGTAGCTTCATCTACATAACGAGGATCAATAGCACGCCTAATTTGCAATAAAGGATTTTTCATTGCGTCTAAAGTGGATACGGCTAAACCCGTTTCCTTATCACTCAAAAGGCTATCTATTTCATTTAATACATCTTTATAAGCCTTTGTATTTTCTATTCTTTCTCCAGCCAACTCTTTTTGTTTAGCAAAGTTAAAAGCGTCAGATTTTAATTTTTCAGCATTAGCTTGACGGGTAGCTTTAAACCTATCAAAAACACCTTGAACGGTATCTCTAATTTTAGTTCCAATGTCGGCTTCAGCTTGAGGAATACCTTTTGCTACTCCAGCTTCAGTA
>Ga0207955_1000347_pt1 | contig 13766 bp, 10 predicted proteins | sample CryBogCBE29Jun09_FD_184563 | JGI IMG/M metagenome (GOLD analysis project Ga0207955, IMG submission 184563) | Freshwater microbial communities from Crystal Bog, Wisconsin, USA - CBE29Jun09 (SPAdes) (version 2) | ecosystem: Environmental > Aquatic > Freshwater > Lake | place: Crystal Bog... | reverse complement strand
CACTATATTGTAATACCCAAGTAGCTCCTGAATTTGATGTTCTATATATATTCACACCATTAAAGATATAAGCTATTTCACCATTTGCTGACATACATATGTTTTTGAATGAAAGACCACTTGTTGGTGTTGATATACTTGATACAGATGTGTTTGTTATAACATTTTTACCACCTATATTACTAATAAATGTAGTAGATGTAGGGGAACCTATATTTATTGAACCTGTTGTGGAATTCGTAAAGAGATTTGATATTCCTGATGTAGAACTATATATCGATGTCGTCCCACTTTGAGAAGGATTACCTATATTTATTGAACCTGATGTAATTCCTTGTAATATATTTGCCGTTCCTCCCGTAATATTTGAAAATAAAGATGATGTTCCATTTACTGACCCATATATTATAAAATTCGTTGGATTTGCCGTATTGTTTCCAATATATGTATTAGCAGTTCCGATATTTGAAAATAGATTATTCGTTCCACTATTTGAACCTTGTAAATTAAAATTCCCGCTTGTTAATCCCGTAGCAAAACTAATATTTCCAGTTGTTGTAGTATTATATAGTGAAATAGTATCACTCGCTGATAAGCCTGTTAAAGTATCCGCTAATAAAGTATTTGAAATTGTTGTATTTCCAGTTATAGTATTTAATGACCCAGAAGTTCCTATAGCGATATTTTGACCATATATATTCGTATATGTAGTAGATGTTCCACCTAATGTTAAATTACCCGTTGCTGTTGAATATAAAATACAATTACCTGTTGTTGTTATTGGTTCAATACTATTAGTTATAATATTGTATATTTTTGTTTGACCTCCTGATGTATTTCCAATTACAATATTTGAACCTCTTAAATAAACAGCTGATGATGAAGATGTGTTTCCTATAGTTAATGTTCCTGTTGTATTATTATATAATGCTATATTGTCAGTAGTAGTATATGTTCTAATAGTATTCGCATAGAGAATATTTGATGTGTTTAATAATATTGAACCATTTACAGCAGTATATTGCCCGTTTATTGTTGTTATACTCCCTACATTACCTATATTTAAAGCACCTTGTGTTGATGTATATAAATTAGCAGTATCAGTTGATAATATACTGCTAATTGTATTAGTATATAATGTATTTGAAATTGTTGTATTTCCTTTGATTGTATTTGATGCCGATGAATTTCCTATGGTTAATGTTCCTGATGATAATCCCGTAGCAAAACTAATATTACCAGTTGTTGTAGTTCCATATAAAGTAATAGTATCACCAACTAATTTACCTGATATAGTATTTGTTGATACAGAAGTCATAAGAACATTTCCAGTAATATTTGTATTTTGTGAATTTAGATTTAATGTATTTAATGAACTACTACCAATAGTTAAAGCATTCAATAAAGTTGTATATAAATTAACTAAGTCAGTTGCTGTAGTTGCTTCAATTGATTTTATTCTTAGTTGATTCGGAATAGTTAAGGTTCCATTCAAAGTTGTAGATGATACATTAATAGTGCCTATTGTTATAGAAGGACTATTAATTGTAAAACTTGTAAGAGTGGTAGAACCTAATGTAAGATTTCCCGTTGATGATGTTCCTACATTAATTACATTATTTGATGTTGCTAAACTAATTGTTCCAGTTGATGATGTATATAAATTAATCGTATCACTCGCTGATATACTTGTTAAAGTATCCACTAACAAAGTATTTGAAATAGTTGTATTCCCTTTTATTGTATTCGTTCCAGAAGCCCCACCAATAGTAATTGTTCCAGCAAATGAAGTATTACCACAAAGAGTAAAACTTCCAGTTGTTAATCCTTTACATAAATTAATAGTTGCTGTTGTTGGATAAGAATACAAATTTACATTATTACTCAAACTTACACTATCTATTGCTAATGTAAAAATAGAAACGAATGTATTATTCGTTTTTGTAAAATTTGTATTTGTTGAAAATGTTGTTGTCGCAGAAGATGATGAATTACCAAATGTAATCGCCCCTGTTGTCGTATCATATAAAGTGACACTATCCGTTGCGTTTGCTGTTCTTATTGTTTTCACATTTATACCATCAGGAAAAGTAGTATTACCATTTATGGTATTAGTTGCTGATGAATTACCAATAGTAATTGTTCCTGTTGAATTATCAAATAATTTTACTGGACTACTTAATGTAGTTGCTCTTATCGTTTGTGCTGTAAAAATTCCATTACAAGATGTATCGGTTGATAATGTAATTGAATTACCAGATAAAGTAACTCCAATTATTACACTTTGACCAAGTAAATACAAAGTCGTGACATAATTCCCACCAAGAGTTACATTCCCTGTTGTTCCACTTGCTATAATAACATCTGCTGTAGAACTATTTGTTGCTATTTGTAAAACGCTTGTTGATATTGTAGGATTTATAACATTTGTTAATAGATTATCTATATGCGTATTCCCGTATAGATACGATGTTGATATTGAATTTCCAATATATACAATAGCACCATTAAGATACGAATTATTATATAGATTTCCTAATGTTAAATTACCACCAAATGACCTACAATTTCCTATATTAATATTTCCATTTGTTATACCAGTTATACTATCAATACTACTACAACCTATATTAATATTGCCTATTGTAATCGTTGGGGCAATATATAATGTTCCTGTTGTTAAAGATGAAAATTGTGTAATTGAAACCGACGGCGTATTCGTATCTAAAAAACCTATTATCTTTTGAGTAAAAGTATTAATACCTGTAAAGGTTTGATTTAAATTCAAATAAGCTATATTCGCAAAACTAAATGGATTTCCATTAATAATAATACTTGTAGGAGTTATTATAATCGTGTTACTCCCATTTACTATTGTTATTTGATTTGGAATAGTTATTGCCCCCTGTGCTACTGGATAAGATACATTAGCATTTTGAATGAAAACTTTGGTATTAAATCTTGGTAATAATTCCGTTGGAGGATTATATGATGACATATGTTATTACAATATAAGAAGAGATTTGTTTTTTTAAACTGACCCCAATTGAAACCATCCATATCCATTTACATTTCCAGTTAAGGTCGTTGGTAATAACATAAAAGTATGAGATAATATGGTTGCCGAGCTTGCTCCTGCGTATATGGTATGCGTGGAAACGCCTACGGAATTTGTTCCATCAAATATACAAGAACCTGTATTTGGTGCTAACGATACAGCACCAGCACCAGTCCCTACTACACGAAATATAGCCATAGCACCTGAATTACTTGATGTAAAAGCTGGTAAAGTAATAGTATATGCTGTTGCTGATGGGGTTATATAGTATATTTGTGATAAGGAAAATATTAAAGATACAGAAGTTGATATACCAGTATATAATCCAAGATAATTTCTTGATGTTAAATTTAAAACAGAAGTAACAGCTACATTACTATTGAAAATATTACTCAATCCACCAAATGTATTAGAATAACCAGCTGTTCCAATAGTAGAAGAACCAATATTATTTCCTGTATTTCCAAGTGTTTGAGGTTGTGTATAAGAATTTGATGTATTCAATAGTGGTATTTGATTATAATTAATAGTTCCATTTGATGTAGATATTCCAGTAGAAGAAATGGTTGAAGAACTACCATTATTACTAACAACCAAAGTTGGAAAAGTTGGGATACCTTGTGCTATTGGATAATTCAATTTTGTTGGGTCGTGTTGTCCCGAATAAGATGAACTTGGAAAACTTTGAGAATTAAAAATCGCTACGCTTTCAATAGGTGGTTGATATGATGACATAGTTATATTATAATATGAGAATATATTCTCATATTATGACGACAATAAAAGATAAAATCAACCTTTGACTTCGTCAAAGATATAATCCTACTCCTAATCCATTACCTGCTACATGATGAATACGCTGAAATTGTATAGGCAATTCTTTATTTTGTAATTTATGCTCTAAATATGGATTTGATAATCTCGCAGAGTGTCTTCTATGTAATAAAGTTCCTCCAATTCCAACGACACCCACTTCGTGCTGATGATGTAAATGGTGATGGTGATGTCTTGTAAAATGTAATCCTCTACCATGTGGATTATCTAAATAATTTTCTAATCGTTGTGTGCCTTCTTTTTGTATAGCTGAACCAGCTCGTTTTCCTAATTCTCCAAATACAGGGGCTAATTCACTATGTCCTGATGCGTTCGCAACAGCCATCCCAATTTGTTCTCCTGCTTGTGGTATATAATCCCCTACTCGTGATATTGTGTTTTTTATAGCAGGTTTTACCAAATCTGCTCCTTTATAAAGGGCATCTTGGGCGGTTTTACCAATTGTTTTTCTTACAACTCTATCAAATCTTCTACCAAAAATTCCTTGACCTTGTATTAATGGATGGTCTGTATTTTCTTTATTTTGAAATATTTCATTTGGTGTTAAACTAATATCAAATCCTTTATTACTTGCGAATGACCTTGTATATTGGTTATAAGTAGATGGAACAACGATAAGTGGAATGCCGTGTCCTTTCATAGATGGTTTCACACGAATTTTATGACCTTTTCTTAATTTTAATAATTGCGGATGAGATGCCGAAATATGTATAACTTCCATATATGATATATGAAGAGAATATATTAAACTCTAACTCCTTCAAGAATACTTATCTTTATTGAAGTTTTATAAGCCAAGAAACAGAAATAATCACAATTTTTAGCAGAACCATTTAGACCTTGAACGATAACCGATTTGGGAACTTGTTCTTCAACTGGAAGCATTCGTTCAAGATTAACATTATAATAGCAGTAAATATTATCAAATCCAATTGAGCTAATAACACCAGAACCAATACCTTCGGTAAGATTACCATTAACAGCATTCGTTCCTTTCAAATGGTGATTAAATTGTTCAATAGATGCATGCTGTTGAGTATTATAAATAGCATTCTGTCCTGAAACGACAACTTGAAATTGATTAATATGACATAATGGAGATGTTGTTCCACATCCAGCCGTATCAAAAGGTGATTGATAAACAGGACAAACAGATGCTAGAGGATGTCCAGCTGTTGTTCCAGCCGTAGTAGAATGGAATGGAATAATTAGAATTTCACTCAATCCACTTACACCATTTGTCAAAAGGTTATTAATAGTTCCTGAGTTTGCTGTTATGTTAATAATTTGATACAGATACAAGTCTTTATATTTAATTTCTTTGATAGGAGATGAAAGCATAACACTTTCATAGACGGGATTGAAAGTATATGCTGGAACATACAAATAAACATTTGACGCCAAGTTATTTCCAGCAACACCAGTAATCGTTCTTTGAGTGCTATCTAAAACCTGATTTCCAACTGCGACTGATGCGATAAAAGAAACCGATGTAGCACTACTTGAAGCACTTGTGTTCAAATTTACAGAACCACAACCTGTTCGTCCAGAAGCAATCATCAAAGGATTAACACCTCCAACCGCAGAAGTTACCGATGTCACACCAAATCCCGTGCAAGCATTTGAAGCATTATTACTTTTCGTAAAAGTAGTGCTTGTTTGATTTAAATTCAAAGTTAGTTTCATAAAAATTCCCTTAGCCAAAGGAATTTTGTCAAAAAAGGAATGAATATGTCTTAGGTAAATAGTAGCCATAACTGAAATTTGAAACACACCAGCAACTGATGAACCAGTTGAAGATTGTTTCTTACTAATATAATTCTTCCACATCGTTTTTACAGAGTTTTCACTTAATAGAGCAGAATATGTTCCTGTCGTTGGAACACCATCAAGGTCGAAATTAATAAACTGCTGTCTTTGAAGAAAACCAATATTACCAGCCCCCGAAGAATATGTATTGAAAGCCGTTGTTGTGTTTAATAAACTTCCTGTTGATGCTTGATTAGTATTTACGCAAGTTCCAAGTCCATCAAGTGCGGTAGTTGAGGCAGTCGAAATATAAGTCCAAGATAGCGGGTCGTCAGGATAAAAACCAATTTGAGAACCATAAGAAAAAATCTCATTCCAAGACAAAGCTGTGAGTAGTTTAAAACAATTATACATAGAGGTAAATGGGGTTTGTTGAACAATCGTCGTTCCTTGAAAGTCTACAGTAAAAGAGTGTATCATCGAACCATAAAAATTTTTCAACCCCATAACATAATCACACGATGTTCCAGCAGACGCAGGAAGCATATCAGTTGCTGTAGAAGTTGATTGAGGAGATGTCAAAGTAAGTAAAAGGGGCATAGCAATATAAGATTCTCGATAATTCATGAATTTGTTAGAGTTACTGAGTGCGGATGTTTCTATGATGCACTGATTTCCCGCATAGTTTCCATTCTGTTGGTCTAAAATATTAATCCATTCTTTTTTGATAAAAATATTTGGGGAAGTGTCCAAATCCTGAGATAAATCAAATGTCACCTTGTCCATAGTCTTATAGTATTTGAAAAGAAAAAAAGAAGGAAAACCCTCATCTTTAAATTAAAAAGAAATTGGTTTGGGTTTATTTGTATTTTTTGGAACGCTTAATTGAAGATGTCCTATTTGTTTAACCAAATCCCTCATCTTTCTATCTTGCGTATGAGTTCTATCTTCTGGTGCTCCTTGTCGTATTCTATTTACAATACCAGATAGAGTTCCTCCATGTCCTTGATGTTTGTGAATAGTAATTGGTTTATGTTGTTTTATCGGTAGATGTTTAGAATAGCTTTTTGGAGTTTCTATTTGTTCTTTATATTCTTCTAAATTTTCATAAGTTGAACCAGCACCTGGTCCTCCTTTATGTAATAGTAATGATGAACCTCGTCCGTGTATTATATTATGACTATGATGAACTCTTTCTCCAAGATATAACTTTACCATATATACAATAGGTTAATAAAAAAATCATTTCAAACCTCGTTCTTCTGCGGTCGCAATAGTAAGCATAATCGTTGTAGAAGGGTCATTTAATTGAATTGGTTGTAAATTCGTTCCTAATATAGTTATTGTCAATTGATTATAAAAACCATCATACATTTTATTCCATAGATAATTAGGGGGTTTATCGGTAATGATAGAACCAACTCCCACATTTGGAGATATACTATAAATAATACTATTTGGAACTGAATAGTTATTATCAATACCAGTAGATGAAAATAGTAGTGAAGAATTCGGTTGAATATTCGGTGCTGATGTGCTAATATATGAAATAGTTCCAGCAGAATTTGTAGATACATAGGTTCCAGTAGTTGCTGACGAGGCGTTTATAGCCGTCACTAAACCTTGTTTAAAACCCAACAATACTCCCAAACCCGTAATTGCTGGTGATATAGGTGGAATTGTCACAACAGAATTTCTCGCCGTTGTTGGGAAACCAGCAAAACCAGCAGGTTGGGTATATCCAGTTGGTAATGAAGTTGGAACTAAAAATGTGTTTAATTGAACGGCATATCGAGTTGGATTAACTATAAATTCAACATAATATACATTTTGTCCCGAACTATTTACTAAATAATGTCCGTTAGTTATCATCGTATATTGAAAAAGAGAATTGAGATCTGATATTTGATATATTCCGTCAGGAATAATAACTGAATATGTTGTAGTAGTAGTTCCACTTGTCCAAGTATATGTAAAAGAATTATTCCCTAATGCTAATGAAATATTATACCAAGAATAATATATAGCAACAGATGCTACTGACATATAACTATTCTTTATGGATACAGAGTTTGGAAATAGATAAACAAATTGATTATTCAATCCATTATTAACAAGATTAGAAGCATTCAAAACTATCGTCTTCATATATCATATACAAAGAAAAGTTAAATACCCAATAATGACATTTGAATTAATACATCACCTGCTTCTTTCTTAGATAGTTTCCCTTCATTCATCATCGTAAGGAGAATTGCTTTGAATTCTCTTATTATTTGTGGATTATCATTTCCTGCTACAATTTCTCCTTGTAAAACTTGAAATTTGTGAATTTCTTCTTCTGTTTTCGTCTTGACTTTATTCTCAGCTTTTCCATCTAAGAAATTTTGTAATTCACATTTTTTGATTAATTGAAAAAGATAAGAAATATCATCTTCAGTAAGATTATCCAATTGAATACTTCCCAAATCGCCATCTACAATTTGTTTCAATATATTTGCTACTTGTTGAGAAACTCGTTTAGATTGAATATTCGTGCTTTTATGATTTGGAGATTTAAATGATACAATATTGTTATGCTCTAATTTATGAATATTAACAAGATATTTTCCAAGTGGAACATATTTTTCTCTTGGTGCTATACCTCTGCCTGTCATTCGTATTGAAACTCCTGAGTGTTTCATTAATCCTTTCCCTTCACTTTTTTCACCCGATGGAGCAGAAGCCATTTGAGTTGGTTCTCCTCTAAAATCATATGGTAAAATTTCTTCGGGGACTGACCTTTTCGGTTTATAAGAACTTTCAACTGGTGTTCTTGGAGTGCTTCCTGACATTTTCTTTACAGCTTCACTTGTTGTTGTTTCAGCAAAAACAGGAGGAGGTGGTGCGTTATTCAATATTTCTAATATCACACTTTCCAAAGCTTTATAATCATTTTTCAATTTGTTAAGATTACCTAATTTACCAATAGCAGTAAGATTAAAACTACGAGTATCAGGTTCTCTCATGTGTATTTCCATTACTCGATTTAAATTTTCATCTCCTATTCTGTAAATATTTTTCAAAAGTTCTCTCATTTGTCCTAATGATTTAAATTCGGCAACTTCACTATATGGTTTATAATAATGTCTTAAATCTCCTATTAATCTTTCACGATTTACTCTTTGCTGTTCTGCCGATGTCTCTACATTATAACCACTCTTAGTTTGTTTTGAAAATTCATCTTCAAGAGTTGTTATTGCTGATATAATATCTTGCGTTGTTTCTGGTTGAATACCCAAAGTCATTACTTGTGAATTCAATCCAGCAATTCGATTTTCCATATCCAAAAGTTGAGTGACATTCACTTCTCCTAATCCTTGAATCATATTAATCGCTTGTTCTATTGCTTGAAGTGTCGTTCTTATATCAGCCTGTCCTCCTTGTAAATCTCCTAATAATCCTGCTTGTCTTTGTATATTATCATATAAAGCTGTTAGTTGATTAGCAATACCTAAGGTAGATGTGGTTAATTCGCCTCTTAAACCAGTTATGCTTTCATTTATTCCTTCATTCATTTGTTCCACTTGGTCGCTTAAACCTCCAATTTGCCCCTCTAATCGTGTTCGTGTTCTTTGACTTTCATTCATAAGTGTTTGAGTTTGTTGTCTCATAGCTTGAGCTTGGGCTGTTGCCGATTGTTCTATAGAACTTGTAAGTTCTTCATTATAAGCATCTATTCTATCACTCATAGTAGCAAATTCTCCTTTTATATCTTGTAAAATCCCATCTAATCCAGCCCTGTCTCCTAATCTATTCGCTTCTTCAATTTTATCAATCAAAAAATCAACTTGTGCTATTGTTGGTATTGTTTGGAATTGTTCTATTAAAGCTTGTTCGACTGCTTCACTATTTTCTGTTCCAACTGCTCTAAGAACTTCATATAAAGCATCAGGGTTCAAAATTTTATCATTTATAGTTGCTAATATGTCTTGTGAATGTATAATCTCTTGATTTATACTTCTTAGACTATTTACAATCTTTTCATTTTCATTAGTTCTTGTATATTTAGAATGAGCTATATGGTCTATCAATTCATCCATCTTATCTCCTGTAACCATATTATCTGCTATTGTTTCCAAAGTATCTGCTAATGTTGCTATCATTTCGTGATTTAATGAAAAGTCTTGTTCTTGTCTAATTTTCTTATCCAAAACATCTATAAAATGGTGAGATGTCATTCCAACAGCATATTTGGGTTTCAATTCAGCAATTAAACTCGAAGCAATACCTGCTAAAAATTGTATTTGTTCATCATTCAATTCATTAAAGACTTCTTGTATTACATTATCGTCTAACAATATTCTTAATTCACTACGCAAATTCACTTTTAGTTGAGCTATGTCTTGTTGTTTCTCGGCATAGGTTCTTGTATCTAATGGTTGTGTTGGAACACCCGTTTGTTTATACAATATATTCGCATCATAGTTTGTCTTGTTGTTTTTGATTTGTAAATCAAGCAATTTCATGTAATCTTTATAATTTTGAGTTCTGTCATATTCAGTTCTATAAGGTTTTCCTGTCGCCATTAGTATATTCATAGATTTTTTTTTATTGATATACAATATTAATATGCTTACCGATTATCAAATTAAAAGTATGGCTAAAAAGATGAGTATTCCTTTAGCAGATGTTGTTTTTAAAACCGAACTACCTAAGAAAAAATTGGAATATAACAAGACATATATTATCAATTTAGAAGATGAAACTGATGAGAATGGAAAAGAAAATGAAGGAACTCACTATGTTTTTTTACAAATGAATAAATCGCCACATGGAGAGTTTAACCCCATATATTTTGATAGTTATGGTTGTATTTATCCAACAATTGTAGGGGATGTTGTTCAGGAATATTGTAATGGAATGAAATGTCCTCATACTACTAAGGATATTCAAAGTATTGTATCTGGTATGTGTGGTTGGTATTGTCTTGCTATGTCTTTTTATCTTAATTGCTTTCCTCATAGAACTTACAATATATATGATGATGTTGGAACTTTTCTTAGTTTCTTTAATGACTTATCGAAATCAAATGATTACAAACAAAACGAATGGGTATTATCTCAATTCTTTCAACCTAAGAATGGAAAGCGTGAAATTAATTTAGGTATTCAACCTGTTGTTGAAAAGGATATTAGAGATAGTGAGGAGCTTATTAAAGAAAATGGTAGGGGTTTCATTTAGATATAGTCTGCTGGATTGAGATATTCTGTAAAGTTCTTTCTATACTTATGGGTTATATCCGAGCTTTCATAATCTATAATTAGAACATTAAATTTCTCATTCGTAGCATACTGGTACATATTGATTAGTTGTTCTTTTGTAAGACCTAATCCAACTTCTTTTAACATCATTTTGATTTCTTTTTCACCCGACAATTTGAGAACGATAAGATAATTACAATTTCGCCTTATAACTATTGGAACTACATAATAATTCTGACACAAATAGAGAAAACTGATGGATTTCTTTCGGCATCTTATTGCATACTCACATACACCTTTTTGGTTTTTTTCCAATTGCTGGTCATCTATAATTAATAGGGTAGGAATTTCTTTATCAGCTTTATTCAAATCAGGGAGATTTTCTAATCCACCTTCTTTGATTTGAATAGCATCACTAAGAGAAGCTAAATATTTGTATATAGGTTCATCCTTGTCTTTACATATTATCGTTATCGTGACAAATGTCCCTTTACCTTTACTAAAAAGCTTAATAAGATTAGCTACGAAATTGGTTTTACCAGAGTTGGAAGGCGCACAGACCACACCTCTGAATGGTATGGAGAAGTTATGTTCTTCTATGTTTGGATTTTCCAATTTACTATCTAAGAAATGCTTAGGTATGGTTTCATAAAAATTCATAGAATTGGAAACTGGTGTTTGTGTTGTATTATTTTCTACTGGTGTTTTCTTAACTTTTGATGCTCTCATATTATATTAAGGTAATAAAAATATTGCTTGTTTTCGGTATTCATCGTATTCGTTTAAATGGCTTAAAAACGATGAATATAATAATATATAGATAAACTAATATGGATAAAGTTGATACTACTATTTTATCTTTGACTTCGGCAAAGGTTGATGACCGCTGTGGCGGTCAAGCAACTTTACCAATTTATTATAAATGTGAAGCATGTAATTATATATCTGTTTTAAAGGCAAATTATGATAGGCATATGCTTACAAAAAAACATCTTAAAAATATAGAGAAATTTGGTGAGAACGGAGGCGGTAAGAAATTTGACGAGAAATTTGATGAAAAATTTGACGAGAAATTTGATGAGAAATTTGAAGAAGAAATAAAAAATATCACTACTCCATTTGAAGATAATGACATCTTTTATGCTACCAAAATATACAATACATTATTTGAAATGAAAAGGCAATATCCATACAAATATCAGTTTGTTCGTAATACGAATAGAATGAAACACGAATGGAAAAGATGGTCTCAAGAACAATTTGATAATGATTATGTTTATTGCTATACAAAATGGTTTAGTAGAATTTCAAAGTGTAATGAGCAGTTGATTGAAAAGTTTGTGTTTTAATCTTATTTTAAGACAAATCCTCTTGTAAAATTATCATAATGTCTTTCTATAATTTCTGTATATTTACCAAGACTTCTGTGATGATATTTATACCAATCAATTTGGATTTCGTGTCTTATATTAGCGTCTTCGTCCCACCAGTTTTTACCTTCGTCCCAAATGATTTCATAATAACTATCAATAGAGAAATGAACTTTAACATGTCCTATGTCATACATAAATGACATGCTTGGTGATGGAATGGCGTCAGGATAATCTCTCATTACTTTTTTGTGGGTTTTAATAGCGTCTTCTTGACTTTGTTTCGATAAATTATAAAATACTTCTAATGCTATTTCATTCTTTGTATAATCATCACACTCTTCTATAAGGTTTTTCAATCTATCTAGTTTTTGATTTTTTTCATCCCATTCTTCTTGGTCTTTTCTTTTTCTTTCTAAATACTTCTCATTTTCCATTTCTTTTTCTTTTTCCATAATTTCAAATTTTTCTTCTGTTAGGTTTTGTTGTTTTATTACTTTTTTCAACAATTGTATTGACCAGAATATACACCTTACTTCATGGTATTTGTTTTTTTTACTTAAGCTATTAATATCAAAGGCTAAGCTGTTGTATCTATTAACTATACTCATCAGTTCATCTCGTTCAGCGTCTGTGTTTTTTATCCATGTTTCTACATCTTCTATGTTAATGTTATTCTTTTTTATGTATTCAATATACACATCCAATTTATGAGTTTTTGTAATCCTTATACTTTTAGAGTTCATTTCATACCAATAATTGATAATCTCAATATAATCATCTTTGGTATATTTTTTAGGTTTGACTACTTTTTCTTTCTTAGGTTTGGGTTCTTTGGCTACTTTTTCTTTCTTAGGTTTAGATTTAGGAATATATACATTTACATCTTCCAATCTCATCAAATTTAATTCTTGTTCTTCTCTTTTTTGTTCTTCTTGTTTAATCCATAAATCTTCTAATTCTCTTCTTTTCTTCATTTTTGGTATATAAAATTGTTCTACTTTTGGTTTAGGAATACATACATTTACATCTTCCAGTCTCATCAAATCTGATTCGTGTTCTTCTCTTTTTTGTTCTTCTTGTTCTAATTTATATCTAAGATTTTTTGAGTGTTTTTTTGTTTTCAAATGAGCAGTCATACTACTCTTTTTGTCTGTGGCGTATCCACAGCATTCGCAGTTGTGTTTCATAACTTTTGAAGTCATCGTTCGCTTTTTTTTCAAATTTATTTCGCTTTTGATTGCTTTTTATTATCATTTTCAGTAAGCCAGTTTTTCATTTCATTTTTTTTTTTAAATCAAGAAAAATGAAATAACTAAATTTTACTATTTTTATTACCAAAGAAGATTATCACTATACCATCCGTTAGAACCAATTTTCACCCTGTCTTTCTGGTGCCGTATTTTATAGAGACGACGGCGATTTTCAGCATAGGCTTTACCATTTTTTTCCAAATAATTCGGGAAGTCTAAAAATCCAGAAGACCCTATGGAGGCTACTTTTTTACCATTC
>Ga0207955_1000333_pt1 | contig 14077 bp, 9 predicted proteins | sample CryBogCBE29Jun09_FD_184563 | JGI IMG/M metagenome (GOLD analysis project Ga0207955, IMG submission 184563) | Freshwater microbial communities from Crystal Bog, Wisconsin, USA - CBE29Jun09 (SPAdes) (version 2) | ecosystem: Environmental > Aquatic > Freshwater > Lake | place: Crystal Bog... | reverse complement strand
CAACCAGTCCAAGAGCATGGAGCTCGATGTGACGCAGCAAACTCTCCCTGCAACAACTCCCAATGTGGCCTTGTCCAAGGACCAAATCCCACAAGAATTGCAAGCACAAATGCAGGCTGCTTGGCTCAACATGGTTCAACACGTGATGGCCAACACCGAGGACGTTGGATCCCAATTTGCCGAGGAAGCAAGGAAGATGCATTACGGTGAAGTCCAAGAGCGCAACATTCGTGGCCAAGTGAGTCAAGATGAGTCCCTGGCTTTGCTCGAGGAGGGCATTCCAGTGATGCCTTTGATTGTGCCTAATGCTTTGAAGGGCCCTGTTCACTGAGCGCAGCCTTCAGAGCTAGACCCCATCTACTCTAACAAGCGCTAACACCCTTCAATGTGCGCGATCGTGAGTTGGGTTAGGGTTGATCTCTGGATCGTGTCAAGTTTTTAAAAGTAAAGTCATTCGACTGGTCATTTGAAGCAGAGGTGATTGGATTTCATGGCCTTTGACCTCAAGTTGCCAAGCCTCCTAGAAGGTCGGCAACAAAATCATCACCTACACAAAGGGAGGACACCATGTTCATGGAAATGACCGATCAAGGGCGTGAGTTGCATTCAAGGCTCAGCCATTTCTTTGATGAGCACATTTATCCCAATGAAGCGCTTTTTCATGAAGAGATGCAAAAGGCCAGGCAAATCGGTAATCCATGGGTCACTTTGAAGCTCATGGAGGAGCTCAAAACCAAGGCAAAAATTGCAGGCTTGTGGAATTTGTTTTTACCCCATGGCTACAAAGGCGAGGGCGGTGTCAGCAATTTCGACTACGCCCCCCTTTGCGAAATGATGGGGCGAGTCATTTGGTCTGCAGAGGTCTTCAATTGCTCTGCGCCTGATACAGGCAACATGGAGACCTTTGCCAAATACTCTACTGCTGAGCAGCAAGCCCTTTGGCTTGAACCCTTGTTAAGAGGAGAGATCAGATCCGCATTTTTGATGACCGAGCCAGCAGTGGCCTCCTCAGACGCCACCAATGTTCAGTGCAGCATAGAGCGCGTGGGTGAAGAGTACGTCATCAACGGACGCAAGTGGTTCAGCACTGGGGCGGGTCACCCCAAGTGCGAGATCTTCATCGTCATGGGTAAAACCGATCCCACCGCCGCCAAACACCAGCAGCAGTCGATGGTCTTGGTGCCACGTCGCACGCCTGGGGTGAACATTTTGAGGTCTCTCTCCACCTTTGGTTACGATGAGGCGCCTCATGGACACATGGAAATTGAATTAAAGGATGTCAGAGTCCCAGTATCGAACGTACTGCTTGGTGAGGGACGTGGTTTTGAGGTGGCTCAGGGCCGATTGGGCCCTGGCCGCATTCACCACTGTATGCGCTCCATCGGAGCGGCTGAGAGAGCGTTGGAGTCAATGATCGATCGACTCCAGTCGCGCATTGCGTTTGGGTCTCCCTTGTCCTCTCAGTCCGTTTGGCACGAACGCATTGCGCAAAGCAGATGCATGATCGATCAAGCCAGGCTTTTGACGTGGCATGCTGCTCGGCAAATGGATGTGGTGGGCAACAAAGAGGCTCGCAAAGAAATCTCGATGATCAAAGTCGTTGCCCCCCAGGTGTCATGTCAGGTGATCGACTGGGCCATTCAAGCCCACGGAGCAGCTGGTGTGAGTGCAGATTTCTTTTTGGCCGAAGCATACGCCCATGAGAGAACGGTGAGACTCGTAGATGGTCCTGATGAGGTTCATCGCAATGCCATTGCCAAAATTGAATTGGCTAAACGTGCAAATGCCAATCCGCTCTCTGGATGAGTCTCAAGTTTTTTAAAGCATGAACTCATCAACATGAATCACGCAGCTTCAACATCTTTGTTCATTTCAGCTGATGATGGTGCGCGTATTCACGAAAAAAATTGAATTCGGCAAAAGACGGCCCTAGTCCTATTATTTTGTTGCATGCATTGGCCATGAGTGAAATGATGTGGCATGACTTGGCGCTATACATTCAAGGTGATATACCTGTTTGGGGTCTTGATTTAAGAGGTCATGGCCTCTCAGACATCGTGCAAGGGCCCTTTTCCACAGCCTTGTTAGCCAAGGATATCGTGAATGTGCTTGATCATTTGGGTGTGGCGGCTGCACACTTGGTGGGGTTGCTCCATGGGTGGCACTGTGGCCATGGCCTTTGCTTCGAAATACAGCGATCGACTTTCTTCATTGGGCTTGATCGATACGACTGCTTGCTACGGAGAGGGGGCCAAAGAATCCTGGGAAAAAACGGTCTTCAAGGTCACTTGCAGGGCTTGAGCTCTTTGACGAGATTTCAAGTGGAGAGGTGGTTCAGTGAAGCCTTTGCACTGGCTCATCCAGACTTGGTGGGGAAGTATTTGGATATTTTTGTCAGCAACGACCGCAACGTTTATCTCGAGTCGTGTCTTATGTTGGGTGCGGCAAATGAGAGAGTCGGTCTGAGCTTGTACAAAGGACCTTGCGAGGTGATGGTGGGTGAGGAGGACTATGCCACCCCGCCTTTAATGGCCGAGGAGATCGCTCGGATCTTGCCGCAAGCTCGCTTGAGTATTCTTGAGGGCGTGCGCCATTACTCTCCCATTGAAGCCCCCAGCGCGTTGTTGATTTGCTCAGCCGACTCTGGAAGGCTTAATGCCAAAGGTCTTAGAAGATGGAGAAAATGACCTATTCTCAATAGGTCTCTAGATGCAGTCGTCCTTCTTTTTTAAGGTTTGCACCCAATTCATCCCAAGAAAGAGAGGCATTTTGTGCGATCTCGCGCAACGCTTCGATGACACCGACTTCCATGCTCTTTAAGCCACAAACGTAAAAATAAGTATTGCTGTCCTTGAGCAAAGGAACCAAGTCAGAGCTTCGCTCTCTTAAGAGGTCTTGAACATACTTTCTGGGCTGTCCTGGTGTGCGAGAGTAAGCAAAGTGAGTGGACAAGAAGTCTTTCGGTAACTTTTGAAGGGGTCCAAAGTAAGGCAATTCGGCTTGGGTTCGAGCACCAAAGAAAAGCATCAATTTGCCGCCTTCGAACTTGCCACTCTGGCGCAAGCGTCTTCTCCACTCGGTCATAGCTCGCATGGGAGCACTGCCTGTTCCTGTGCAAATCATGACGATGTTGGATTTGGGGTGGTTGGGCATCAAAAAAGATGTCCCAAATGGGCCCATGACATTCACTTGATCGCCAATTTTCAAGTCGCAGATGTAGTTAGAGCACAAGCCCTTAAAGGGTTGTCCTGAGGGATTTTGGGTCACGCGTTTGACGGTGAGAGACAAGTTGTTGTAGCCTGCTCGCTCACCGTTTCTGGCGCTGGCAATGGAGTACTGGCGAGCATGGTGAGGTTTTCCTTTGGCGTCCAAGCCAGGAGGAATGATGCCTATGGATTGCCCCTCAAGGACAGGGAAAGGGATGTGTCCCATGTCCAGCACCACATGGTGAGTTTCGTTCTCAGTACCTGGTTCATTGACTTGAACATTACCGACCACGGTTGCAGTGATTGGGTTTTTCGCACCATGCAAATTCACATAAGGGTGTGCAGCGGACCAAGGAGGCACAACAGAGCCCCATTGAATGGAGGACTGAGCAATCTCCAGACTTTGGGTCGTGGCCACAGATGAGGCAGAGGCGGTGATGGCAGAGGGGCTTGCGTGAGACGCATGAGCCTCATCTTCGGACGTACCTTGTATTTGGGAGAGTTCTGACTCGCTCAGTGGAGAGGGCAAGCTCTCCCAAGAGTATTGCTCTTGAAGAGAATAAGCTTTGGAGATGGGGATTTTTCTCCAGTTGTCAATCGAGCCTGTGGGGCAAGGTGCAATGCAAGCCATGCACAAATTACAAATCTCTGCATTCACCACGTAATTGGTGTCGTCGTGTGTAATTGCACCCACTGGGCAAGTGGCCTCACAGGTGTTGCATCGAATGCAGATTTCTGGGTCGATCAAATGCTGATCAATGACGCCGTTTTCAGTTGCTTGCATTGTGGGGTGTCTCCTGCGCTAGCCCATGAAGTTTAAAGAAAAGACAGTGCTTTGAGCACTGTGCTTTTCAATGTTGTTGAACAATTGATTTTACCGCTGCGGCTTTCATCAAGTGGCGCGATTAGTCAAATCGAACGTATTCGAAATCGATGGGTTGGCGATTGATACCCATGGCAGGAGGGGCGATCCAGTTGGCGAACTTGCCTGGTTCAACCACTCTGCCCATGAGGCTGGCCACAAAGGCGCGGTCGTTTCCGCTGGGTAGCCATTCGTCCAACTTGAAGTTCCACTCCGCATCGCTCACCACACGTCCCTCTGGTGAGACTTTGACACCGGCCAGTGCACCAATGTTACGGTTGAAGGCTTTGTGGGGGGCTTTGAGTCTGAAGGGGATTCCAGCCTTTTCAATCACCTTGTTCCATCTCTCAATGCCAGAGATGCTGTCTTTGATGTAATCGTCTCTGAGCACCTCATTGAGTGCGTTGAGCATGGGCACTTCTTTTTCATGGATTTGTCCGTTTTGAACTTGAAGCACCTTGTAGGTTTGGTTCTTCAAGATGTGATCATCGGTGCGTTTGCCTTCTTCGTACCTGCCTTTGAGGCCTGTGCTGTAAAAGGTGGCTGCATTGCTGGACTCATCTGCGCCAAAGAGGTCAATGGTGACGCTGAAGTGGAAGTTCAAATAGCGCTGCAGGGTGGGTAAATCAATCACACCAGCTGCTCGCAACTTGGCCACATCATCGGTCTTCATGTCGTTCATGGCCTTGCATGTGCGCTGAATGATGCGTGAAACACCAGACTCGCCAACGAACATGTGATGAGCCTCTTCGGTCAACATGAATTTGGTGGTTCTGGCCAAAGGATCAAAGGCAGACTCAGCCAGAGCGCAGAGTTGGAATTTGCCATCACGATCCGTGAAGTACGTGAACATGAAAAAACTCAACCAATCAGGCGTTTGCTCATTGAAGGCTTGGAGGATGCGGGGGTTGTCTTGGCTGCCGCTGTTGCGCTCCAAAAGCGCTTCGCCTTCCTCGCGTCCGTCACGACCAAAATGTTTGTGAAGCAAGTACACCATTGCCCAAAGGTGTCTGCCTTCCTCAACGTTGACTTGAAAGAGGTTACGTAGGTCGTACTGGCTGGGGGCGGTCAGACCCAAGTGACGTTGCTGCTCAACGGATGCGGGTTCTGTGTCTCCTTGTGTCACGATGATGCGGCGCAAGTTGGCTCTGTACTCACCAGGGATGTCTTGCCATGCATCCTCACCCATGTGGTCACCAAAGTGAATCTTGCGATTTTGCTCCGCTGGATTCAAAAAGATGCCCCAGCGGTAGTCGGGCATTTTCACATGTCCAAATTGTGCCCAGCCCTGTGGGTCTACGCTCACTGCAGTGCGCAAATAGACGTCAAAGTTTTGAGATCCCTCAGGCCCCATGTCGTTCCACCACTTGACGTAGTTGGGTTGCCACTGCTCCAGAGCACGTTGCAAGGTACGGTCATCAGATAGATTGACGTTGTTGGGGATTTTTTCGCTGTAATTGATGCTTGACATAAGGTGCTCCTATTTCGACAAAATGTTGGTGAGAAACGAAGGAAAAAACATTGGGGCTTGACGCAGGTGCAGGCCCCGAGGATAAAAAAAATCAAACCCGGTTCCAATCAAAGGCGCTTTTCTCGCCTTTTCCATAGACCTTTAATGCGCCTTTTTCGCCAACCGCATTGGGTCTTTGGAAGATCCAGTTCTGCCAGGCCGTCAGTCGACCAAAGACGCGGGTGAACATGTTCTCTGGTCCGTTGAATCGCAAATTTGCCTCCATACCCGTCAATGCATCTGGAGACATGGCAACGCGCTCCTCAATGGCAATGCGAACCTCATCGCTCCAATCGATATCGTCTGGTGCGCTGGTGACCAGACCCAGTGAGAGTGCGTCATCTGCGTTCAATGCTTGATTGAGTTTGGCTTTGAGCGCTTGCAAAGGAGCGCTTTCATTGTAGAAACGTCTCTCCAAGCGACTTTGTCCAGTGACCATGGGATAAGAGCCAAAGTTGAGGTTTGAGCAAGCGATGGTGGGTGTTTGGGAAGGAGCATCGGGTAAGGACAGCATATAGACGCGGTCACACGCCAACGCCAACTCCAGCAATGTGCCCACGAAGCATGTGCCCTCGTCGATCAAGGCGAACAAACTGCGTGATGAAACATCTAGGCGACTGAATGTTCTTCTGAGCAATCCGATGGTCTCGCGCACCAACCAGTTGGAAGCATTGGTTTCAAGAGTTGCATCCATCTCGCGAACACGTGAGGCTTCACCGGTGGTCTTGATGAGCCAAGTACCGATGTCGAGCTCGTTGGTGCGCATGCACAAAATCGCATCCTCTAAATCACGAGCCAGTGCCAATGGGTACCAATGTTCCCCTTGTGCTTCAATGCTTTGAACATCCTTAGGCAGATCGGTTGTAGGCGCTTTGATTGTGAAGGTGGCTGTGCGCTTGTTGCGATCGATATCTACAATCACGTTTGTGTAAGTGATGCGATCGGCTTCAAAAGTACGTGTGAGTGGTGTGAGCTTCACGCCTTTGGCGTTGCTTGGGCGATCGCTTTGGGCGGCAAGCTCAAGCGCTCTTTTTTGCACAGTTTCTTTAAAGACTGCGGGTTTGGCAATCTCATCGACGAGTCTCCAGTCTTTTGCTTTTTGACCCCTGACGCCCTCGGTGGTTGTGCAAAAGATATCGGCCAAATCGTGTCTCACATGGCGCTTATCAGTGACGCGGGTCAATCCACCCGTACCTGGCAGCACGCCCAAGAGTGGAACCTCGGGCAAGCTCACGGCGCTGGAGCGGTCATCGATCAAAATGATTTCATCGCAAGCCAGCGCCAGCTCATAGCCACCTCCAGCACAAGCGCCATTCACGGCCGCTAAAAACTTCAAGCCACTGTGAGTGGATGAATCTTCCAAGCCGTTTCGGGTTTCGTTGGTGAATTTGCAGAAATTCACTTTCCAAGCATGACTGGAAACGCCAAGCATGAAAATGTTTGCTCCTGAGCAAAAGACTTTGTCTTTGGCGCTGGTGATGACCACCGTTTTGACCTCTGGGTGCTCAAAGCGAATGCGGTTGATTGCATCATAGAGCTCGATGTCCACGCCCAAGTCATAGCTGTTGAGCTTTAATTTATAGCCGGGTCGCAGTCCTGCGTTTTCGTCAAAATCTGCAGCCAAGGTGGCAATAGCGCCATCAAAACTCAATTTCCAATGCTTGTACTGTTCGGGTTGAGTTTGATAGTCAACGTGAGCTGGATTCATGTCAGTCTCCTGAAGTGGGTTTATGCAATAAATTTCTTATTCTATAATCTGAATTATATTGCATGAAAGGAGTTTGTCAACATGTTTCGAATTTTTTTTAAGCTTCTATTCCTCTGAGGGTGTTGCTGACAATCTCTAATAAGAGCAGAAAAGTTTCATTGAGCCCTTGAGAGCTGGTGTTGAGTTGGAAATTTGCCTTTGAATAAAAGGCTTCTCTGGAGGAGAGAATCGATTTCAGGTCCTGCATGGCCTCTTTGCTTGCGGAAATAGGTCTTTTGTCGCCTTGATCGATGACCCTTTTCATGTGATCTTCGGGTTCAGCTTTGAGCCAAATGGTGGTGCAGTGATTGAGTAGCTCATTGAAGGTGCTCGGGTCAGAGACCAGTCCACCGGGGGTCGAAATGATGGCCTCGGGGTGGATTTGAATGATCTCCTCTAGAGCTCGCCGCTCATACCTTCGGTAGGCGTTTTGACCATAAAGAGCTTGAATTTCGCTGGCTGAGCAGCCGGCAATTTTTTCTATCTCCTCGCTCAATTCAACAAAACTCATTTTGAGTTCGAGGGCCAACATCTTTCCAAGCGTTGTCTTGCCAGCACCTCTGAGGCCAATGAGAGCAATGCGTTGCGAGCGATTGGTGCCCAGTGTTGTGGCCCCAATGAGTTCTCCTATTGCACTCCTCACGCGGTACAAGGTGGCCTCATCTCTTCCCTCTAAAAGAGCACGAATCATGAGCCACTCCGGAGATGAGGTGGTGACATCTCCAAGGATTTCCGCCAAAGTGCAATGCAATGCTTTGGCCACTTGAGTTAGAACCATGATGGAGGCGTTTCCCACCCCATATTCCAAGTTGGCCAAATGTCGTTCTGAGATCTGGGCGGCTTCGGCAGTTGCCTTGCGAGTCATACCGCGCCTTCCCCTGAGCTCACGAACGCGCTCTCCTAGTGCAATCAAAAAAGGCTCTTTTGAATCTTCTGCCTTGATGGATTTAGAGGCGCTTGACATTAGGGTTTTCCCTTTAATATGAAATATAGTGCTTGACAGGTTCTTGTGGTGAACTTAGAGTTCATACACGCACAATACTGCAAGTTCGCAGTTTAATCTAGTTTAAAGACTTTTGAGTGCCTTTATCACCTCAGATATTCCCAACATGAACTCAAACCAAATCAGCGCTTCGCAAAGCCTCTTTGAGACCCAAATCGCCGGCATCACGAAAGAAGTAGACGGCAAGCCCTTGACTACAGAGATGAGTACTTGGCTCAATGATCACTTCGGAGTTCATACACAAACCTATCAAGATCTCAAAGCGTCTTGCATCAAGGGTGTCCAAGAGGGGTGGTTGTGCAACCGAGAGGCGGGAGGCCTTCGCTATGGACGAATTTTCAAGCCCAGCGAGCATTTGCATGGGTTCTCGGTCGATGTGGTTGACATGAAGGACCTGGCAGGCCCCCATCATGTTCACCCCTTGGGTGAGATTGATTTGATCATGCCCATTGAGGGGGATGCGCTTTTTGATGGACATGGTGCAGGATGGATGGTTTATCCAGCACAAAGTGCTCATTCACCAACCGTCTCAAATGGTCGAGCTTTGGTACTTTACCTCTTACCACAAGGCAAGATTGAATTCACAAGTGTGGGGTGAGCTTTAAGCAAGTCCTTATGAGTGTTAGAAAATAAACAAAAACAAACAGTTTGGAGACAACATGAACATTCTTGAAAACATCGCCCCTCCTGGCGAGAAATTCAACTTTGCAAACCACTTGCTTGAGGTCAACGCCTCTCGTGCTCAAAAGATCGCTTTCGTCGACGACATAGACAGCATGACCTATGGGGAACTGACCGATCGAGTTAAAAGACTAGCGGGTGGACTTAGAGGTTTGGGATTGCGCAGGGAGGAGAGGGTGCTCATTGCCATGCTCGATTGCAATGACTGGCCAGTTGGTTTTTTGGGTGCAATGTATGCGGGATTGGTTCCTGTGTGTGTGAACACATTGCTCACTGCAGATGACTATGCCTACATGCTTGAACACTCAAGAGCACAAGCGGTTTTGGTCTCCGGCTCCCTCTTGCCAACCTTGAGTGCTGCGATGACCAAGAGCGACCATGAGGTCGATAAGGTGATCGTCTCAAGGCCCGCTGCTCCCTTGCATCCTGCAGAGCTTGATTTTGAAATGTTCTTGCAATTGGCTCACCCCTTGACCAAGCCTGCAAGCACGCAAGCCGATGACCCTGGCTTTTGGTTGTATTCCTCGGGATCAACAGGTCGCCCTAAGGGGACTGTTCATTCACACGCCAATCCTTATTGGACGATCGAGTTGTATGCCAAAAATATTTTGAAACTGACTGAGAGTGATGTTTGTTTTTCTGCAGCAAAACTCTTTTTTGCTTACGGACTTGGAAACGCACTCACCTTTCCCATGGGAGTGGGGGCTACAACGATTTTGATGTCCGAGCGCCCTACACCCGATGCAACATTCAAGCGCTGGCTCGGTCAAGTCGGAGGCGTGAAACCCACGGTTTTTTACGGCGCACCGACAGGTTTTGCAGGTATGTTGGCTTCCCCCAACTTACCAAAAAAGGATTCATTGGCTTTGCGATTGGTCTCCTCCGCGGGTGAGGCTCTTCCAGCTGAGTTGGGGCATCGCTTCAAGGAGCAAATCGGGGTTGATATAGTGGATGGGATTGGGTCGACTGAGATGCTTCACATCTACCTCTCCAACAAACCCGAACAAGTGAGCTACGGGACAACAGGATGGCCCGTGCCAGGTTACGACATTGAGCTCAGGGGTGACGATGGACAAGCGGTGCTTGACGGAGAGCCAGGGGACTTGTACATCCATGGTCCATCTAGTGCCATGATGTATTGGGGCAATCGTGTCAAAACGAGTGAAACCTTTCAAGGAGGGTGGACAAAGAGCGGCGACAAATATGTTCGCAATGCCGACGGCACTTACACCTACTGTGGGCGAAGCGACGATATGCTCAAAGTCAGTGGAATTTATGTATCTCCCTTTGAGGTTGAGGCGACTTTGGTACAGCACACCTCTGTTCTTGAGGCTGCAGTTGTGGGGAAAACCGATGTTGATGGGCTCACCAAGACGCAAGCCTTTGTGGTGCTCAAGTCTGGACACAGCGCCACGGAGGAAGAGCTCAAGAGTTTTGTCAAAGATCGTTTGGCACCCTACAAATATCCCAGGTTCATTGAGTTTGTTGCCGAGTTGCCAAAGACTGCAACTGGGAAAATTCAGCGCTTCAAACTGAGAACGTGATCAAGGCAGCAAACAATTGGGGTCAACTTTTTGAATTCAATGAAACGAATTCGTGAATTTGTTCTCGCTATAGATTAATTTTTTGAGTTCGGGATGAACATCCCTTTGAGAAAACTCGAACATATTGAAAGATATTCAAAAATGACAACCCCTTTATTACAAAACTTTGCAGCTGGACGTTGGCAAAATGGATCTGGTCATGGCGAAACCCTGACAAACCCAATCACGGGTGAAGCATTGGTGCGTGTTTCAAATGACGGACTTGATTTGCATGAGGCCTATGAATTTGCAAGGCTTCAAGGGGGCGCTGGCCTCAGGACTTTGACTTATGCACAAAGGTCAGGTTTACTCAAAGCCATTGTTGACGTGCTCAATCAAAACAAAGCTCGATACTACGAAATTGCTCAATCCAACTCTGGCACTACCACCAAAGACTCAGCGGTGGATATTGAAGGCGCCATTTTTACTTTAAGCACTTTTGCCAAACTTGGAGCTTCGCTTGGAGACACCCATATACTCAAAGATGGTCTAAGCGCCTCGCTCAGCAAGGACGCAAGCTTCCAAAGTCAACACTTTCTATCTCCAACTCCTGGGTTGGCTTTGTTCATCAATGCCTTTAACTTCCCGGCTTGGGGTTTATGGGAAAAAGCAGCGCCAGCCTTGTTGAGTGGAGTACCTGTTGTTGTCAAGCCTGCAACTTCAACTGCATGGTTGACCCAGGCGATGGTCGAGGATGTTATTCGGGCCAATGTTTTGCCTCTCGGCGCTTTGTCAGTCATATGTGGGTCTTCAAAGGGTTTGCTCGATCACCTAGACTGTTTCGATGTGGTCTCCTTCACTGGATCAGCCCAAACGGCTCAAATCATTCGTTCTCACCCCGTTATCACACAAAAATCAGTTCGTCTCAATGTTGAAGCGGACAGTTTGAACTCAGCTTTGCTTGACCCCAACGCTTCTGTGGGTACACAGTCCTTTGATGCACTTGTCTCTGAGGTGGTCAGAGAAATGACGGTGAAATCAGGACAAAAATGCACAGCCATTAGAAGAATTTTCGTACCCAAGTCTTCTTACGAAGCTGCAGCTAAAGCCATTGGCGAAAAGTTAAAGAAGATCACAGTGGGTAATCCAACCAATGAGGCCGTTCGAATGGGTTCGCTGGTCAATTTTGCGCAAAAGCAAAGTGTGATGCAAGGCATTGAAGAGTTGAGCTCGGACGCTGATGTCCTCTTTAATGGCAACACGGGGGCGTTTGTTGATGTGGCATATCCACAGAACGCATGTTTGGCGCCAGTACTTTTAGGTAGCGCTAACCCAAAGCAATACTCCAAGGTTCATGAGTTGGAGGTGTTTGGTCCTGTGGCAACATTGTTGGCCTATGAGGATATCAATGAGGCATTTTCAATGGTTGAAAAAGGGGAGGGTTCTTTGGTGATTTCCTTATACAGCGATGACCCCCTCTTTGTGGTCCAAGCCTGCACAAGATTGGGTGCACATCATGGAAGAATTCATGCAATTTCAAGTGATGTTGCTTCGACCCAAACCGGACACGGCAATGTGATGCCCACTTCATTGCATGGTGGACCAGGCAGAGCGGGTGGAGGTGAGGAATTGGGTGGTTTAAGAGCGCTCAATTTCTATCACCGAAGAACCTCTTTGCAAGCCAGTTCAACCATGGTTGAAGAACTCTCTAAAAGTGCCCACGCCTTATCGCTTTGATAATTCATCTTCTTTAAGCATCGTAATTGTTTTATGGATTATCTTTCCTAACTTTCTTCCTTGGGTTGAATATATCAAGAATTAAGTGCGTGAAAGATCAATCCATTTTGTTGCAAACCGGTCAATAGGATTTGCGATGCGTTACTTGTAGTTCCATTGGTTGCTGCGTTAAAAGCAAGAGACAACTCTTGTGGTCTTGAAGACTGTCCATTTGAAAGTAAATTCATGTAATACAACTCAGTTGCTGGGTCGGGTAAAACCCCCATCACATTGTTATAAACAAAATCAACCCATGCTTTGTTGTTGCTCGTGGTGTTTGTGGTGGTGATGCCAATTTGCGATTCAATCAAGCCCAGTTGCTCAACCGTAGCTGCAATTTGACCAAGAGGTTGACCAGAATCAATCAAAACTATTGCATTAGGAAAATATTGATTAACCTTGCTTGACCCAAAAGCAGTGTTGATGAGCATCGAGGCATTGAACCCATTTTGACCGGGTTGAAAATCAAGTGCCAAAGTTTGTCCGTCGTTGAAATTCAAACGTTGAATGTTATTCAAGCTTTCAACACCAAGTGAGCCCGAATTATCTTTCAATGTAACTGAATTGCCAGAAATCGAAACACTGAAATTGGAAAGTGGTTCTAAAAAATTGACTTTGTTGACACCAGTTGTACCCGTGATAACTGAATTGGGGGTTGCGGTTAGGGTTGTACCTGGAGTCACGCTGATGTTGTGATTTGAAGTTGTGTATCCCCCAATAATTTTATTCAACACGGAAAGATAAGTGTTTTGCTGATCTGTAGTAATGACCAAAGGAATATTGTCAGTTAGATTTATGGAAGTAATACTATTTATGTTCAAACTCAATGCGTTTAAATTGATCATTAAGTTAGAAGATGAATCACTTACAGAAATAGAAGCGATATGTGCTTTGCCTAATGTGGTGGTTGCAGCGTTGGCTGTGACGCCCGAAATTGCCAATGTATAGGTTCCCGGAATATCGGCAAGCACTGCGGAATCACTGATCAGTTGAGATGCAGTGATAGAGAGCGCGCTAGAAGAGCCTGTGATGGTGATGCCCGAAATTTTAGAGATATTTGTTTGGAGTAAATCAATAGAGCCTGCAATGTTGGCTGCAGAATCCGAAATCGAGAAACTGCCTGGTGACAAATTTGAAGCTGCGCTGACGAAGGTGTTGACACTACCCAAAGTGCTGGGTTGGATGATGAAACTACCGCCACTTTGTTGTATGAGCGCAATAGCTCCACTATCAGCACTAGCTTGTGCTGAGGAGATCAATAAAGGTATATTGTTGCTGATTGAAATAGAAGAAATTTTCGAGAGATTGGATTGTAAAGAATTGAGAATGCCAGCAATATTTGAGGATGTATCGGTCACGCTGATGCTAGCGACTTGAGGTATAGCCAATGTTTGAGTCAATGTTGAAGCTGAAACGCCAATGATCGATAACAAAGTACCAGGGTTCAGCAATGAGATAGCGTTCGGGTCAGTAGAAAGTTGTGATGCATTCAGCGTTAGATTGACAGATCCAGTGGGATTGATCTGAGCCAACTTGGCGGAGTTGGTTTGAAGTGCATCAAAATTAGACGCAATATTGGTTGTGGTATCCACAACCTTGAAGCCAGAAGAAGAGTAACTGGCAACGTTGCTTAAAAAGGTCGCGACAGATCCACTGATGGTGGGAGTTGTCGTGTAAGTTCCTCCATTTTGTTGAATCAAATTGAGGACCGAGGAGTCTTGACTCACTTGACTTGAACTGACAGATAATGGACTATTGTTGGAAATAGT
>Ga0207955_1000299_pt1 | contig 15082 bp, 19 predicted proteins | sample CryBogCBE29Jun09_FD_184563 | JGI IMG/M metagenome (GOLD analysis project Ga0207955, IMG submission 184563) | Freshwater microbial communities from Crystal Bog, Wisconsin, USA - CBE29Jun09 (SPAdes) (version 2) | ecosystem: Environmental > Aquatic > Freshwater > Lake | place: Crystal Bog... | reverse complement strand
CAAGACAATTAAAAAGGGATCAACAACATCTTTCTCGTAAAGTTAAAGGTAGTAATGGGTTTGAAAAACAAAAACTAAAAGTTGCTAAAGTTCACGAGAAAATTTCAAGTTGTAGATTAGATATCTTACATAAAGTTTCCTATCAATTAGTCAAAGAAAATGATTTAATTGTAGTAGAAGATTTGAATGTTAAAGGTATGATTAAAAATCCAAAATTATCTAAACACATTTCTGATGTAAGTTGGGGTAATTTTGTTAATCTATTAAATTACAAATGTGATTGGTATGGAAAAGAACTTGTAAAAGTTAATAGGTTCTATCCATCAAGTAAAACTTGTAATCATTGTGGGTATATAAATCAAAATTTAAAACTTTCAGAAAGGGAATGGATTTGTAAATGCGGTAAAAAACACGATAGAGATTTAAACGCATCAAAGAACATTCTTAAAGAAGGTTTAAAAATATATGGTAAGGAACTTGCCATTACAAAGGTGGAGAGGAAATCAGACTTTAGTGATAAAGCATACTCTGTGAAACCCGAAACACATTAGTCTTTAGCTAATGTGTAGTTCATTCATCTTCATCTCTTGTACCAAAGTATCTCATGATTTGATTTTTTAACTGTGGCTTATCATCAGTGATGACATATAATCCCTGGCTGTTCTTTTTCAGGTCATAAATAGGATCAAATTTATTTTCTTGTAAAATTTTCCATCTTGTATGGTAACCACGATTCTTTTTACTTCCGTGCCAATAATGAATTAGTGTAGTTTTTAAATATCCAATATTTCCGCCGATATATTTTTTACATCTTTTTTGATATTCCAACAACATTCTTTTATAGTTATCAGTCATATCCTTATAAAATGTTTTTTCAATTCTACCAACAAGTGCGTGTGCCATATGATTATCAGCCGATCCTAAAATTGGAAAGTCAAGTAATCCACCTAAATTGTCTATCGCATTTCTAGTTGCAGCCCAAGCATATCCTGGGTGCCCATTACCTTTGACTCCTTCATGAGCTACTGTTAATGTCTCATCTATAAAAAGTTTATTATTATATGCATATACAAATCCGATGTGAGTTTGAAATGACTCATAGGACTTATTTAAGTCTTCAGCATGAGTAAACATTTGTATCACCTCATTATGTTGCAATTCTTTAATAGTGGCTTCTACCCAATCTGGTCTATAGAAGGCAACATCAGCATCAATCCAAGCCATATATCTCCAATCGCTAGGCAATCTACTAATTAATATATTAAGTAGATTTTCTTTATACCAAAGTGGTTCATCAATATTTAATTGAATATTTTTTGGATCATCCGGATTTGTCACTTCAAAATCATCACCTGCAAAAGATAACTCAATTGTATATAATTCAGCTCCACAATCTTCAACATACTTTTTAAACTTACGATACAAATCGTATCTTGATTTGTATTTATAAGGATTAAAAATTGATGTAATTACATAAAGTTTTTTTTGCATAATAATTTTTATTTTATGATTTATATATTAATCATTCCTAATAGAATACTGTTTAATCATATAAATTTTACAAATTTTTAATAGATAACATTAAATTAATATATAAGTCATGATGATACCATATTTGGGTGAAAAGTCTAAACTTTCGGATTTCATTTTACCTAACATACCAACTGATATTTCAACATATGTTGAACCTTTTAGCGGGTCTTTTGGTATTTATTTTTGTTTAGACTTAGATAGTTATTCTAATACTAAATTTGTCTATAATGATATAAATTATTTTAATTATAATTTATTTAAACACTTAAAAAATCAAGATTTTGTTAAAAATCTTATGTCAATAAAATCAACACCGTATTTATACTCATTATCAAAAGAAAAAATATTTGATTGTAGTGATGTGGATAAAGCTATTTATTGGTTAATTCTATTAACATGTAGTGAATCCCAAGTTGATGTTTTAAATGGTGAGTGGAAAAATGATGATGAATTTGAAATTTTAAAATTAAAATTAAAATATAATATTAATTATTTTCAAAGAATAGATTATATCTATAATAGTGATTATAAAAAAATTATTGAAAAATATGACTCTGAAAAAACTTTCTTCTATGTAGATCCACCATATTTTAAGAAAGAAAGGTATTATATTAATCATGATTTCACTGAGTATGAGAATCATATAGAGTTATCTGAGATACTTAAAAATATTAAAGGTAAATTTCTATTAAGTTACTTAAACTTTCCACTTTTATATGAATGGTATCCAAATTTTAATTTCAAGAGCTTTAATACATTTATGGGCACTGAAGTTCTGATTATGAATTACTAGAAGATCATATATTTTATATATAAAAAAAACTTTTTATAATGGCCTTACCTAGTTCAGGAGCTTTATGGACAGATTTAATTGCAGATGAAATTGGATATCCAGCAGGTGCTACTCACTATATAGGTGGACCTTCTTTAAATTCTGGTGCTCCTGGATTGACTTCACTATCTTACTTTTATAGACCTGGTAATGTTGCAACATTTGGTATTACTCAAAGTGTGCCTTTTTATATGAGTTCTTTTTACAGTCAAGAAGCTTTATATAGATGCACTTACTTTGCCCCGAATGGCGCTGCCACTGGTTCAGCTACTATTGTAAGCTATTATAAAAATAAACAAACAATTGTATTGAGTGGTGGTGGAAATTTTTGTGTTAGACAGAACTATACCGGTAATATGGACATAACTAATATTGTTAATTTAACATATTCAGTTGGAAGTGTTTGCAGCGCCACTAATTCGCTTTCTATTGCTGCTACAAATAGTAACTACACTCAATACGGTGTGCTCGTTTATGATATTGGTGGTTATGATAGTAATGGCAACAGAACTGTGCCGTGGGCCTTTTCAGCATCTACTCCGAATAGTAATGTTGGTGGTGGGTCAGCTCCAAACTATGGCACAGGTAGTTACAACCAACCATTTTGGACTAATAATGCGGCTAATACGTCAGATGGTAGAATGAATAGGACAGCCTTGTGGTATGCATCTAATTTAAATCAACTTGGTCAGGGATTTTTATCATTTGGAGTTTATGCCAGCACTACCAAGAATTATTACATAGGTATCGGCGCTGATAACTATATGAATATAAAGTTAAACAATGTATCTTTATTCACACAAAGTTACACAGGTGACCCAAGCCAATTTGTACCATTTACTTATTGGCATATATATCCGATTACATTTAGTGCAGGAAATAATACAGTCATTATAACTAATAACAATTCATCTTCTGTCGGTGCGATAGGTTGTGAAATATATGATACAACATTAGCTGGTCTTACTGCAGCTATAGTTAGTGGTGTTGCCGCAAACACAATATTTTCATCAGCTAACTTTAGAAACGGAGGTATATTTTATCAGAATTTATCATCAACTTGTCCAGCGACAACGACGACAACGACGACAACATTGGCTCCGACGACAACTAGTACAACAACTACGACAACAACATTATCATTGTTAGCAATTCAACCAGGAGTAAATGTTTATTGGTATAGTAGTATTCCTAGTGGTAATAACTGTACAGTTGGTACTACAAATTATACACCAATACTATATACTGTAAACGGACAATTTAATAATGGTGGAACTGTTTATACAGATTCCAAAGGATTGAGTCCATTTAATGGTACTATTCACCCTTATTGGAGTGATAACTCATCTTGTTTATTTGGAACAATTACAGCAGCTGGTGTGTTTAACGATTTATTTACATGTAGTATCTGTGCATAATTTTATATTGACTACCAAAGAAAACACAGAAGTCTTTAGACTCTGTGATGAATTTACCAAAAGATTTAAAAAATCTAAAAATGACTTTAAAAGTTTAATATAGACATTATTAAAATTGATAGATTTTTCCCGTCATCTAAAATGTGTTCTGAATGTGGTTGGATAAATCAAGATTTAACATTAAACATTAGAGTGTGAATTTCATTTGTGTGGAGAAAAACATGATACAGATTTTAATGTTAGTAAAAATATTTTTAAACCTTGTTTTAAAATATTGTCCGGTTCAGGAATTGAGTCGGACATTAAACAAAAACAGGTGTGGCATATCGTTAGATGAGTCTATGAAACCTGAAACACATCTGACGTGTAGTTCATCTAATGTATCAAGTTTTTCATTTGATAAAGCCACACACGGACAATATGTTCCTTTAAATCAAAGAAGTACATATCTACCTAGTCAAACTAATCCAGTTGGAGAATTAGTTATTTTTAATATATCTAATCAATTTTAATAAATTACCGGCATTATGATTATATTTATCCAATAATGATTCAAGGAATTGAATTCTACCTTGTTTATATTTTTCTTCACCATAAAAAGGTGTGTATTCAGCAGAAATACCTTCTTCCCACTTTAATAATTCATCATAATTTCCTTCAATAACTTTCATATCTAGTTTATTGAACTTTTCGGAAATGGGAGTAGTTGATTGATGAGACTTAGTATCTAATATAGCTTGTTTAACTTCTAAAATATCTGGATTAGTTTTATCTTGACAAAGATTTATAAAAAATTCTGCACTTTTTTCTTCATTATCACTTTTAGATGGATCATAAACTATATCATGGAATAAAGCAACTAAATTCAATTTCTCATATTCTTTTTCTGAAACTTTATCTTTATACTGATTTTCGATATCATCCATCAATGATGTTAAATGGTCTAAATTATGATAATGTCTATGAGATTCATTCCACATAGATAATATTGTATTGACATCCATTTTTATTTTCCATTTATCAAGTAATAATTGTAAGTTCATTTTATTTAGTTTTTTTATATATTAAAAGTCATATTGATTAGTTATATTAACTTGTTTAACAGAATATTCTGATGTTGTCTTTTGATAACCATCCATTTCAAATTGTGTATCTCTGTTAATTTTTACAATTATATTCTCAAAGTTATCAAAAATTAATTGACTAGCATTATAAATTTTCTCTTCAATTTCATACATCTCTGCTTCACTTTCAAAGTTGATGTCTATGGTTATATTATATCGGCTCACATAATAAAATATTTTTATGAACTATATTTCGATGACTACTTATCAGAAAATTCTTTTTTGTCATTTGAAATATAAAAATCATCAAAGTTAAAATGTTTTTCATACATTTTTTTAATATCACTAAATTTAACCTTTTCGATAATATCCGAAACAGACCATTCTTTTGGATCAATCCATTTGTTTACATTTTGGTATCTATTAATCTCATCTTTTCTTTTTTTGTTAATATGAGATTCTTTAACTGTTTCAAATCTTTCTTTAGTTAAAAATTTATCAGGATTTTTGATAACTCGCTTAACAACATCTACTACTTTATCCGCATTTTTATTTATAGTTTGTGTTGTTATTGTAGTTAATCCTTGTTGATTAATTCTTGACAAATGACATGTTATATAGTAAACTAAACCTTCTTTCTCCCTAACTTCATTGTATAAAGGTGAGCTCAAACCCTTTCCTAACATGTCATTAATAATTTTGATATAAGGAAAATCCTCTTCAATAATTGGTGATAAAATTGCTATTGATGTTTTTTCTTTAAAGTCGTTTCCTAATTCTAAAGCAACATCATGATTACCATATACTATCTTTCTATCTATTTTTAAATCTGAGAATTCTATTGATTTATCTGTAAATTTATTTTTCTTGGAAACATTTATGATTTTACTTGGCTTTAAATATTGTAATTCAAAAAATTTAATACAATCCATGTAAGTTAATGACTCCAGATCGGCTTTTAATCCGATTGCATCAAAATCATTAAATAATTTCCTTCTTAAATTCAACATATGAGAATCAGTTTGTGAATTAAATGTGTCACTCATTTCCTCAAGGACAATTTGTCTTTCTATTTCAAGTTGTTTTTTTGTAACATTAAACTCCGACATCATATCTAATAATTTGTGTCTGTATTTAGAAAGTTTGTCTTCTAAACCGGTGAAATAAAATATAATTTCATTACTTGAAGTTGAAGCATTCCAATCAATTCCATGTTTAACAAAATCATTTCTGAATTTCTCAAATGACTTACAAACCAAATGTTCTAAGGTATGACTGATTCCATAAATACCGGGCTTTTCTATATTAGTTGCACCTTCAAATACGACATAGAAACCTGAAAAATCAGTAGGTGATTTTAAATTAATAATCATATTTTATATATTAAATTAATACTCTGTTTTTTTATATATATGATATTAATGAAAAATTAATAATCATATTTTATATATTAAATTAATACTCAGCTTTTTTAATATATATGATTGGTTAAACATTAATAAAAAATTAAAAATGAAAAATTATTTACAATTTCTATTAGAACATAAATTTTGGGGCAAATCAATTTCCGAATTTTTAGAATGGATTAAATCTAAATCTGAAAAACATTGGATAATATTAGACACAGAAACTAGTGGATTACGAAGTGATCCATATGAGGTTCAATTAACACAAGTGAGTTGTTTAGTCGTTAAATATGATTATGATTCAAATACATTTGAAGAGGAAGGTTCTTTTGATAAAAAAATTAAATTAACACAATCAACTTTAAGTTTAATGAAAGACCCTTCTAACAGGATTAAAAAGGTTCTCTCTTTCAACCATTATGGAAAAAAAGAAATTGAATATCATCAAGAAGAAAATGTTTTACAAGATTTTTTTGAATTCATTAAACAATTTGATGATCCAATTTTAGTCATTCAAAATGCCGAGTTTGATATGTCATTTTTAAATACCAGACATCCAATTGTAAAATTTGATAATGAAGTAATAGATACTAAACAAATTTTACAATTATTTTATCTTCCCGCTTTACAGAAACTAGCTGAAACTGATGAATGGGCAAAAAACATGGTAGCTAAAATCGGAACTAGTGATAGAGATTCAGGATTGATTTCATCTTCAATGGGTAAAGTAGGACCTGCCTTATCAATTAATATGAGTGGGTATCACGACGCTTTAACTGACTGCAGACTTGCTGCTCAGATGTTACAAAAAATAATTGAATTTTTGAAAAGTCACCAAGATATAGATATTAAAAAATATCAAGCAGAAAGAATAAAAACTAAAAGATAAAAATGAAATATCTAAAAAGATTTTCTATAAATGAATCTGTTGAAAAACTATGGAGAGAAGTAGAGTCAGGTGAGATAGTTGATTCATTTGAAAGTAGAGGAGTTGACACATTTTCAAAATATGAATTTGAATCAATTAAAAATTTAGTTAAAAAATACAAAATAAATTACAAAAGAAGTGACATTGTTACTATTTCTAAAAATCAACAACATGTTTATATACATGGTCTTAGAAAAATGTTAGATATAGATAAATCTCAAGATAGTTATTTTTATGTAAGTTTTATCCCTATGATGAGCCGTAGTATGAGTTCCAATTTCTACATCTGCGATGATTTAGAAGGTTTATTGCAACTATTAACAGATGTTATATTTAAAAATTATAAAATTCAGGATTTTGATACAGAAAAACTAAGAGAGGAAATAATTAATAAAGTTAAAACATTAAAAATAGAAGACTTAATTAAAATTAAAAATGAAATACTTGGATAAATATATTCAATTTAATAAAAGAAAAAATTCTAATTTAGACTGAATCCTTTATATCACCAGGAACCACAACTCTATCTTTTAATTTATTTGATTCAAAAATTTCTTGAGTTGGAATAAAACTTTTGAGTTATATTTTTTTTCAATAACTAATTTTCCAAATGTCATCCATATCGAATCATCAACTCATCTGCGAAGATTTTGTTTAGTCAATAAAAAGTTGTATATTTGTAGTAAAATCAAATTACATGAATGTAGGTCTAACTGGTAATATGTGTTCTGGATACGAAAAAGTATCCGAAATTTTTAAGTTGTATCAGGTCCCGGTATTTGATGCTGATATCACATTAAAATTTTTACTCAACTATCGTGAAGATATTATTAGACAAATCAAAATAACTTTTGGTGGTAATATCTACAATAAAGGTTCTATCGAGCCTCAGAAGTTTAATACTACTGAAAAATTTAATAAATTGGTCGATTTAGCACAACCTGAGCTATTTAAGTTGTATGATATTTGGAAGTCTAAAAATAGTAATACGTCTTATGTAATTTTCAAATCATCAATCCTTTTCGAAAGGAAGATAAATGAAAAGATGAATTATAACATCACTGTTTTTCGCCCTCGTGATGAACGTGCTTATCAACTTTCACAAAGGGGAGTTGGTAGTCCAACCTCACTAATATCTGCTTATGATATCGTTGATTCAGAAATGGATGAATTGATTAAAAACCAAAAGTCAGATTGGACTATTCATAACTATGATAACCTTTCTTTACTAACACAAAGTAAACAAATTCACGATATAATTGATTCAAAATCAATAAAAAATTTGATTAAAAATATTGACTATAACACGGTTAAAAATGTGTTTAGTTAATTTGATTTTTCAAGATAATTTCGTATCTTTGTAGAATGAAAGATTATACAAAATCTATTACAGATATTAATGACGGTGTACTAAGGTTTCTAGTCACTTTTATTCTCTTTAACCCCGGAACAACAAAGTTGATGTTGTTGAAGGCCATCAAAATTGCCACTAATTGGGGATTGAAAGAAAGCAAAGATTTTATGGATGAATCTTCTTATTCACCTGTTATGTTTAGGAAAAGGATGACTTCTTTCGAACTAAATAAATTTAAGGAAGGCTTATCTTCTTGTCAAAATGCTGATTATAGATTAGATGATGTTGAGAGAATTAGAAATAGGAAACTAATTAATTTAGGCTTGGCTGATAAACAAGACTTAGTTTCAGAAATATCTGAATTAATGATACATCAACTTTTTATTAATAATCTTAACTATGAAAAAGTAAATGAAATGATGCAAGACATTATTTCTAATATTGATGAACCAAAATTAAAACAAATTTATTCTAAATATGAAAGTAATTTGCAATAAGAATACAACCAAGTTGGTGAAAGGATCTCAATATGATGTATTGGCTCTTGATACATTAAATACTTCAAATTCAAGGTATTTCCGACCTATGATTACTATTAGGATAAGTGATGGTGTCTATGGTAGGTTTAGTTCTAATAGTTTTACTAATCTAGATGGCACGCCGATTGCGCAAAAAGTTTGGAAATCTCCTGAGTTAATCCAAGATAATAAAGATAGACAAGATACTTATATCAACGCTGATAAATTCTCAACACTTAAAAAAGGTGATGTAGTTATTTGTCGATATCCTTCAAAGTATTTTGAGGTAAATAAAATGTATAGAATCAGTGATATCTTAGATAAAACTGAAAGGAAAACGATAGGTACAAATTCATATGATTCATCAACCAAACAAATAAAAATCGAAGGTTATAATCGTTGGATAAACTATTACAGATTTAGGCTTCCAACTTTACAAGAAAAAAGGACACTCTCTCTTGGTAATATTTTCGATGATACTGTACCAACTATTGAAGTTGATACTAAGACACGGAAGATTGATAGAATGAGTGATAAAGAAAAAAATCGCGTTATTGTATCAACATTACTTATGAGTATGTGTGATACAAGCAGAAACAATATGTCTTTGCTTGATTGGGCTATTGAGAAAAAAGGAAAAGCCTATGATTTGAATTTCTCTGATATCAAACCACTTATGAATAAAAAAGTCTCTGACTTAATCAAAATGTTTGAATAATGGTATTTAAAAAATTATATGAGGCAAGAAACTGGTTTCTTAACTATACTGAGTTTGAGAAACCAGTTATCAATTTTTGGTATGATTATGACTTTAAAGATTGGAAATTTGGAGATTATATCCTATTCCAACATATTAAAGATGGTAAATTAATTTCTCGACCAATCTTAGCTATTTTTACCAGTTTTACAGTTTGGGATCAAGCACTTGTTATTAACTTCATTCAAAATAAAAGAGCTTGGACTTGGTCACATGAAGTTATCACCAACTCCGAAAATAACTATAAAATGAATATTGGTATGTTGGATGATGAAATTGAGAATATACAATTTTGGACTGACAACATACATGTTTTAGGACATTGGAAAAATCGTCCTACTCTCTCTGAATTAAAATCCTCACTTCAAAATAAAATTCAATCAAGAGATAAAATCCTTTCAGATATTTTAAAATAAACAAATATATTTAACATTCATATAAACCCGAATGGTAGATATTATTTTAGAGAAACTTAAAACATATAACGAGGATAAAAATTTCAAATTTGATCCTATAAAACATAAATACACTTATAACGGAGAACATTTTATTTCTGTTACACAATTCATTTCTCAATTTCATAAACCATTCGATAACGATTATTGGTCTAAATTTAAATCCGAAGAAACCGGAAAACCACAAGAAGAAATTATAAAAGAGTGGAAACAATTAAATGATAGAGCAAATGAAATAGGCACATCAACTCATAACTGGGTTGAAAATTATTTTAATAAAATCTACCAACCTCTTCCAAATGATCCTGATGTGATAGATAGGATTAATAAGTTTAATATTGCCTATTGTAAATATCTTTATAAACTCACGCCAGTAATTTTTGAACAAAGAATATTTTCTAAAAAATGGAAAATAGCTGGAATGATTGATTCAATATTTATGTATAAAGATAAAATCATTATTTTAGATTACAAAACTAATAAACAGTTTATTGATGATGATCATTATAAAGGTAAATATGAAAAGCTACTGCCTCCTTTTAATAATTATTGGAAGAATCACCTAAATGAATATTCTATACAAGTATCTCTTTATAGATTAATATTAAAAGAAGTAGGCATTGATGTTAAACAATGTTATCTATTACATATTGGCCCAGATGGAGAAGCAAAAATGTATACCGCAAAAGACTTCACACAAATATTAGAAGATTACTTATTATCTATTAGATCTAGAGAAGAAAAAATAGATGATATTATAAAGTCCAATCTGAACTAGAAGATAATGATAAGTATTGAGCTGAATAAGTTGTTCCTTTGAAATAAACACTACCAGAACTACTTAGTCCAAATGGATTATCTGAATTCCATTGAGGATTTTGAGTCGCACCATGTGGAGTTACTACCTTAGAATATGAACTTGAGTCTGAATATGGACTTGATTGTGATGCCATAGTTAAAAGTAATTTAGTACTACTATCAGATACCAAATTATGAGAAGGTATTGAGTAAGTACCTCCTGAAGTCACACCAGGATATCTTACTACATATGACCATCTAAAATTAGAAATATAACCTTCAAACCAACCATGTTGTGAATTTAATGAAGGGTCTGCTCCTATGTTTAAAGATTGTGTTCCAGAATTAATCACATTAGGATAAAATAATGATGCACTATTAACATGATCCAAACCATCATCAACTCTATAACCGTTGAAATACGCTTTTATAATTCCATTATCTCTTGAAATTGCAAAATGATACCATTGACCTACCTGAACATTAAACAATGATTGATCTATTGTTCTTGATAAGAAAATAGCCGAACCATTAACCCACCATATAAACTGACCACCTGATTGTTCTATACTGACTGCATTTTTTGAAATACCGTTAGATTGACCTAAACTATAAGCTCTCGGTGAGTCTGGTTGTAATGAGTATGTCGCACTTCTTTTACCAAACCATTCTATAGTGAAATCTAACCCAGGAACGTGTGATGTTGTAGTAGTGGTTGTAGTGCTAGTTTTAATTCTACCACCACCAGAGCCAGCTGACAATGTAGAAATATCAGATGCTTTTGCTTCTCTCAGCATATTTGATTCATATAAAAAATATTTCCTACTCTGTTCGTGAGCAGGTAAATTTTTTATATGAGGAAGATTTCTAAATTGTGACCAAGACAGCATAATTTCACTATTTTTAGTTATATATTAAAAAGTCCTTTCTTTGAAATGGATTGTTAGAACTCCATGTTAATTCTGACTAGCTTTGTACATCTCTATTAAAAACACTTGAATCTTCAAAGGCATCATTAGCACAAAGTTTTCTTCAGCATTAACCCACATTACAAAGTCCCAATATACACGATGATGTTGTGTATAGTGTTCTATAATCACACCAAAGGAAGCATCTGGATATCCACCAATAGTCCAAACTCTACTACTATCATCTCCTAAACTTTGATTTTAACCGCCACTGAAGTTAATCCAAATGACCATCAATCACCTATAATAGAAACACTATGAGTTCCTGGATTAGAATATATATGTAGTCTGTTGTTATATGAGTTAATGGAAGTAGTTCCATCTCTCCAGTTAATTATACCTGAATTTGTTCCTGTATTTAGATATGTGAGTGTAATTACCTCATTAGGAATAGTTGTATTCAGGTTGTTATGAATTCTAACGTTCGCCTGTTGTAGTAGTCGTAGTAGTACTAGTTGTGGTTGTTGGTTGATTAACTATCAAAAATTCTATTGCTGACTGATACTTACTAGTTAATGTTGTATTGGGATCATTTAGTTCAAGTATCGCACTATCAACGAGCCTTAAGACTTCTAAAAAAGTAGATGTTGGTAAGCTATTTAGATTAGAACCAGTTACACCATAGTTATAAGATGTTATACTTCCTAAATTAATACTACTTCCTTGTTCATAAACATCCTTACCCATTTGATAAACCGAAGATTTATCATAAATAGTTTTTAATTGATATTGAAAAGTAGATGTTGTTAGTAATCTTATGGTTGTGTAAGTATTGTCTTTAATTTGTTGGACATTCATTTGTGTTACTGATGTAATGCCATATTTTCTATCCAACACTTCTTTAAGTAAATAAAGCTGTCCAGAATTTACTAATTCATCTACATACTTATCAAAATCAATTTTACCTAAAGTGCCATTTTTAGCGATGGCATCGATTTTTAAGTAAATTTTCTGAATAATTTTATTATTTATCATATACTATTTATTAAACAGCTGCTTGCACTTCTTCTTTAGGTAAGATTTCTTCAATCTTTGTGATGATTGTTGGATCTTTTTTAATTGCATCAGTTACCTTCTTAACAGCCTCTATACTTTTTGGATCCTTAGATAATTCTTTAAGATTAGTAGTTACTTGTTGATTTACATTCGGTTCCTTATTTTCTTGTCCTTCAACAGGTCCTAATATATCGGAGAATTTCTTTTCTATTTTTAAATTATTTTTACCTGTAAAAATTACCAATTGTTTTTCCTTATCTACATCAGTTATTTCTTTCTCACCTATTTGATTAGGTTGTAATTCTGGAGCTTTCTTATTATCATATCCTTCTCTCTTATATTTAACTTTAGTTTTATTATTTTTAAATTCTTCTAATTTATCAAAGTCAAATTTTGCAGCAGCTGTTCCAGCTTTCACTGCCTCATCATATATCTTTTGCATTTCATCTTCTGTCAAATTCTTATCAAGTTGAGCAGCAATATCTTTCTGAAAATCATCAAAAAACTTCATAACTGCATTTTGTTTAGCTTTTAATTCAGCAGCTTGATTGTTTGGATTTTTCTTGGTTACTTCAGTCAACATAGCCAAATACTTTGTCTTAGAATATTTATAATTAGGATCATTTAATAATCCTACAATACCTTCCCAACCAACATCCTCTTTACCAAGTAATATCGCTTTGGCTACATTATAAGCTTGTGATGCCTTTCCTTTATCTGCGATAGCTGTTGTGAAATCTTTTCCTATACCATTAGCCAATTCTGTTAAACTAGTTATGAATTGATCCATGATTGTAGTTGGATCACCTGTGTTTTTATCTCGAATTAATTTTTGAGCAGCATCTATTGCTTGATTAAAATTAGTCATAATGATATTTTTAATCGAGTTTGGATCATCTTCCTTAAAACTTTTCTTGATATCATTGACTAAATCTTTAAATGGAGCCGAAAAAGCTTGAAACAACTTACTCAAAGCTCCTTTAATTAGTTTACCAATAAACTCTTCATTGGTTCTTTCATAATCTTTATAAGATTGGTATCCTCTAATATATTTCATATTTAATATTTTTTGTTAAACTATATATTAAAAAATAAATATAAATTTTAAAATTACTTAAATTATGAATTTTGAAGAATATAAAATCTTATCAGAAAAAACACTATCTACAGAATTTCACTGTACAAAAAAAGAAGAACTATTACTACACGCGGTTATTGGAATTTTAACCGAGGTAGATGAATTATTGGACAATGAACTTAGTGAAACTGTTGACAATACTAACAAGGGAGAGGAGATAGCTGATGGGGCTTGGTATTTTGCTATAATAGCGCGTGAATATAATTTAACTATAATGGAAAATGTCACAACATGTTTGTCGCCATTCGAAATTTTATTAAATATTACACAGAAAACTTTAAAATTACTAGATTTTCTAAAAAAGAAACTATACTACAATAAACCAATTAATGATGATTTGTTTATACAATACTCAAAAGAAATAATCTCACTATTTCTTAGTTACGCTACTTCATATGATGTTAAAATTGAAGATGTATTAGATACCAATATTGCTAAATTAAAAGCACGTTATGGCGAGAAGTTCTCATCAGAAAGAGCTATCAATAGAGATTTAGATAAAGAAAGAACAATTTTAGAAGGAAAATAAGATGATTGTAAAAGCTAAGCACATTGGAAATCAACATGATTTGTTTAATGATATGTATTATGGATTATCACTAGAAGTAATTCCGAAAATGAAAAATTCTTATGCATATGACCCAGCAGATGAATCACCAACTATAACCGTCGAACTCAACGCAGGTGATTTCCCTAATTATAAAAGATTAAAATTTACATATTATGACATCAGTGATTTTTTGATTACTGGCTGTCATATCTATACATCAAGTCGATAAGTCAATAGGAGAAATGATTATTGGGGATATGTATAAAAACCTGAGAGATAACAAGTTAAAAACTTTGTTATCTTAGAAAAAAGTCGTATATTTGTAATATGAGCAAGGTTCTATCAAATACAGAAAAGAAAAGAAGAA
>Ga0207955_1000288_pt1 | contig 15267 bp, 16 predicted proteins | sample CryBogCBE29Jun09_FD_184563 | JGI IMG/M metagenome (GOLD analysis project Ga0207955, IMG submission 184563) | Freshwater microbial communities from Crystal Bog, Wisconsin, USA - CBE29Jun09 (SPAdes) (version 2) | ecosystem: Environmental > Aquatic > Freshwater > Lake | place: Crystal Bog... | reverse complement strand
GGTGACTGACGTGACTGAGGTGATCATGAAAAGATGCGATATTTTCTAAATTACTTAATTTTCGTGGCTGTGAATATCTCTTAATCTCGCTTCGCCGATGTCAGTGGTGAGTTAGAAGATCTCGCCATGTTCATGACCCGTGAAATCAACGCTACTGCCGAGGAGCGCGTCACTGCGATTCTTGGCGAAGCTGCAGGTATCACGGTCCTCCAAGAACTCGTTGATATTGATCCCTTCTCTCTCAGCACTTCTGGTCGTATTGATTACCTTGCTGCTCTCGAGCGTCAGACTGGTTGGTTACAAGCTCTCATGCAGAGCGCCATCGTCGCAGTGGCCGGTTCTGAGCCAACTCAAGGAACTGAACTCTTCTCAACTGTCGATGATGCCGAACGTGAAGATGTCGCTCTTGCCCTTCGCCTCTCGGGTGCGAATGCCCAGCAACGCATTGATGTGGCGCGAGTTATCACTCAACATCTCCCTGCAACTTCCGCCGCTCTTGCCACCGGTGAAATCTCACTTGGACATGCAAATGCGATCGCAAAAGAGAGTGCTGAGATTATTCGTGCCGGTGCAACTCCTGATCAGATCGCTGAAGTTGAACGGATCGCCTTAACACATGCAGAATTTCACACCCCCACTCAAGTAGTTTCAAAGATGAAGGCTGCAATTGCCAAGTTAGCTCCTGTTGAATTTGAAGAGGCAGTTGCCGTTGCCCAGGAGCGACGGAGTGTTGATTGCTATCCGCAGGCGAATGGAATGGCTCAGATCGTTGCTTTACTCCCTGCGGCTGATGCTCAGATGGTGATGCTTGCCATCGATAAGCTTGCGCGACTCAACAAAGAACATGTGATTGAAGAGAAGAATCTTCGCGAGCGCCAGATGGCTAGATTCACAAGTGGTGCAAAGGTGGCGGGCAAGGCAGCCTTGATTGATCGCGAGGCGATCGCAATCGCACAGCGGATTGACGCCTTCCGTGCAGATGCCCTTACCCAGCTTGCAAATAACTATTTACAGTCAACCCTTGATCAAGGGGTTACTCACGGTCGTCCTGTGACTCTTAATCTCACGATGGATCTGCCAACTCTCTTGGGATTGGCTGAAAATCCTGGAAACCTCAAAGGCTACGGTCCCATCCCCGCGAGTGTCGCTCGCCAGTTGGCAGCCGATGCGAAATGGCGAAAATTTATTACCGATCCAGTGACCGGTGAACTACTCGATGTGGGTCGAAGTAGTTATGAACCTCCGCAGGCTCTGAAAGATTTTCTGACCTCGCGGGATCAAATTTGTAGATTCCCACATTGCAGACAACCGGCGCGAGTTTCTGATATTGATCATGCCCAGGCTTGGGAAGATGGTGGCGAAACCTCAAAGGTGAACATGGGAATGCTTTGCCGGCGACATCACAGAATGAAGACACACGGTGGATGGAAGTTGGAGAGTTTTGCAGATGGCTCATGCGAATGGGAGTCGCCATCTGGAAAGAGGTACTTCGTCCCATCGAGAAAGATGGATGAGGCGATGTGATTGATTGTCGAATGGATAGATGGTGGAGGTTTCACGCTGACGCGTTCAACCTTCCACTCCGAGAAATCGCTGTGATGGCAGAAATGGACAAAATCACCAAAGTGCAGATGTCGTGGAGGTTTCACGCTGACGCGTTCAACCTTCCACTCCTCGCTCGCGAATCTTCGAAGCGAGCTTCGCGATTCGCTCGCTCGTCGTGGAGGTGCCGGGAATCGAACCCGGGTCCTCTAGCACTGACATAAAGCTTCTACGGGCGTAGTGCGCTAAACGTCTTCTCAGCCCTGACTCTCACGCGCACATGTAGTCAACGAACTCATTTAGGGAGTGGTTTCCCCGCTCACATCCCTAACACTGTGAGTAGGTAAGCTCTCTAGCGACGCTAGGTTCCGTGACGAGAGCGCGCACGGGCTAACGGATCACTATCGCTTATGCAGCGAGAGTTAGATCAGCGGCAGTTGTACTGGCGCTTATAGTTTTGTCACGGTTATTGGTTAACGAGATCATCCGGACTTCCTCGGCCCGCTTCCTTTATCCCAACGACTAAAGTCGAGACCGTTCACCCCCGTGGTTTAACACGAGAATTAGAAAGCATTCTTCTATTTCCCTATGTAATTGTTATGAATGATTGATTTTCACTCAGGCGACGGAACTATCTTTCTGGTCGCCGATCCGCTTATCCCCTTGAAAAACAAGAGGTAAAGGTACGGAACAGGTGAAGAGATGATCTTTCGATCAGATGGTGCGTCGCTTGAAGTAAGTGTAAAGAGTTCTCGTTGGAAAGCCAACTAGGGGCTGAACTCCCTTTCTAGAGAAGTTCCACAAGAGAACGTTGGGTTCAGATGTGGATTCGCCAGAGCGACGTAAATACTTGCTGAAACGGTCTGTGTGCAAACTTATCAGAGTGCAGTCAGGCTCTTACTAATCCTTACCGGATGTCCTGCGTGAAAGCTCACGCGTGACTTCACGATTGGCTTGCTTCTCCATGAGAGCATTGCGCTTATCGTGCGCTTTCTTACCTTTTGCAAGAGCGATCTCAACCTTTGCTTTGCCATCTTTAAAGTAGAGCGAAAGCGGTACGACTGTGAGACCTCCCTGCTTGAGCACGGAAGCCAACTTATTAATTTCGCGGGCATGCATCAAAAGCTTGCGATCACGTCGTGGCTGGTGGTTAGTCCATGACCCCTCGTTGTATTCAGGGATGTGAACACCACTTAACCAGAGTTCGCCATTATTAATCATTGCAAAGCCATCGACGAGTGATGCACGACCAGCACGTAGTGACTTCACTTCGGTACCCGTGAGCACGAGGCCCGCCTCATAGACATCCTCGATGAAGTAATCGTGGCGCGCCGATTTGTTCTGCGCGATCAACTTCTTACCTAGCTCTTTTACCATTTCGACTCACCTCGATTCCCATTGATACGTGCCAAATAGCACTCATTCACTAGGAGAAGGTTACTCGCTAAATCTGTGGAGAGTCTGTGGAGTTGAAGCCCTCGCCCACTAAACCCTCAAATACCCACTAGACCTTCAGATACTTGCGGAGCGTGATAAGCGATGCGAGCGCTGAGATAAAGAGACCCACTCCAAAGAGTTCAGCACTGCCGACCCAGACATCGCCCCATGTGAAGAAGCGGGTGAAGCTGAGGAGTGGAGCGACCTTAGAGTCGATTAGTAACTTAAAGAGTGAGAGAAGTCCGGTTGATATTCCCCAACCGATGAAGGCGGAGAAGATTCCTTCGAGAAGGAATGGGAGCTGGATAGAGAATGAGGATGCACCAACAAGCTTCATCACACCGGTTTCGCGCCGGCGGTTAAAAGCGGCAATTTTTAGAGTGTTGCTGATTAAGAGCATTGCAGTGATAACACTTGCGATACCGATCAGGAGTGCACCGTTACGAAGAACGTTTAGGAGTTTGAAGAATTTATCGAGAATCGTGCGCTGGTCTTGGACAGTATCGATACCCGGGCGACCTGCAAATGCACTCTGCACTACTGGGAACTGGGTTGGGTCCTTAAGCTTCACACGGAAAGATTCTGGGAGTTGATCTGGAGTTACATTCTGAGCAATTGCAGAGCCTTTAAAGCGCTCTTGGAAGTGCTGATAAGCCTGAGCTTGTGACTCATAAAAAACGGTCTGAACAACGGGAAGTGCTTTGAGATCAGCTTGGATTGAACTCCGCTGCGCATCAGTAACAGGACCTGAAGCACATGATGCTGATTCAGAGAGTGATCCGCAGAGAAACACTGAGACTTCAATCTTGTCGTACCAATAATCCTTCATAACGCGAACCTGAGAGTTGGCAAGGATTCCAATACCAAGAAGAGTGAGTGAGATTGCGACTGTTGTCATCACAGCAAGAGTCATCGTGAAGTTGCGTCGAAGCCCGATGCGGACCTCTTGTGCAATAAATCCTGCTCTCATCTCTTACTCGCTCTCTCTCATTGCTTCTCTAAATTTATTTGGTCGTTATCTCTAGATTTGAATCAGATCAACCTGTATATCCATAGACGCCGCGCACTTGATCACGGATCACATGTCCGCCTTCGAGTTCGATAACGCGCTTACGCATCTGATCAACGATTCCAGCATCGTGGGTTGCCATAACAACTGTCGTGCCTTCGCGATTGATTCTGTCGAGAAGTTTCATGATTCCAACAGAAGTATTTGGATCAAGGTTTCCGGTCGGTTCATCAGCGATCAAGATCATTGGGCGTGAGACGTATGCACGGGCAATAGCCACGCGCTGCTGCTCTCCACCAGAGAGTTCATTTGGCTTACGATCGGCCTTCTCTTCGAGTCCGACAAGCTCGAGAACTTCAGGGACTTCGCGGTTGATCTCCTTTTGGGAGTAGCCAAGAACGTGCAAGGTAAAGGCCACATTCTCTGCAACAGTCTTATTGGGAAGAAGTCGGAAATCTTGGAAAACAGTTCCTACTTGGCGGCGAAGCTCAGGAATCTTGTGCTTTGCGAGCGTGGCAAGTTCCTTGCCTGCAACGATGATATTTCCAGAGGTTGGTGTCTCTTCACGTAAGACCAAGCGAAGGAAGGTCGACTTACCAGAGCCTGAAAGACCTACGAGGAAGACGAATTCACCCTTAGTGATATCGAGATCGACTCGATCCAGTGCTGGCTTCTCCTGCTTGGGATACAACTTGGTGACGTTCTCAAAGCGAATCAACGGCACACCTCCTAGAACGCAGGCGGAGCCTGACGCAATTAACGGAGCTGGCGGGGATGCCTGCTCTCCGGTACGAGTTCTAGTTTAGGTAGGAGTTGCGCTCAGGCGGGGTAAATACGCGCAGAAATGGCTGTGAGAAAAAACTGATTTGAGCGTGAATATCTGAACTCGCCCTCCCGAGCAACTTATTCAGTGGACTTTCGCCAGCGAATACCAGCCTCAAGGAAGCCATCAATATCGCCATCGAGTACGGCTGCGGGATTTCCGACTTCAAAATCAGTGCGGAGATCTTTCACCATTTGGTATGGGGCCAGGACATATGAACGCATCTGGTTGCCCCAAGATCCGGAGTTATCTCCTTTGAGCGCATCAATACGTGCGCGCTCTTCTTGTCTACGACGCTCCAAAAGTTTTGATTGAAGGACAGCCATAGCGGTCGCCTTGTTCTGAATCTGTGAGCGTTCGTTCTGGCATGAGACGACTATCCCAGTTGCCAAGTGGGTAATACGAACTGCTGAGTCAGTGGTGTTCACGCCCTGTCCACCTGGGCCAGATGAACGATAGACATCGACGCGAATCTCTTTTTCATCGATATCGATGTGATCACTCTGTTCCACAACTGGAACAACTTCAACACCGGCAAAAGAGGTGTGTCGGCGGCTCTGTGAATCAAATGGTGAAATACGAACGAGTCGATGTGTGCCTTGCTCTACTGAAAGAGTCCCATAGGCATATGGGGCACTGACTCTAAAGGTAGTTGATTTAATTCCAGCTTCTTCAGCATATGAAGTTTCAAGGACATCAACCTTGTATTCCTTGCGCTCGCAATAGCGAAGGTACATACGCATGAGCATCTCTGCCCAGTCCGCTGCTTCAACACCACCAGCTTCGGAGCGAATAGTTACAAGACAGTCGCGATCGTCATATTCACCGCTAAGCAGCGTAGTGACTTCAAGTTCACGGATTGCTTTGCCCACAGAATCTAATTCAGTCTCTGCATCATGCAGTGCAGTGCTATCTGACTCCGCTTGTGCGAGTTCGATAAGGATTGGGACATCATCCAATCTGCGACGAATTCCGCTGACTCGATTAATGGTGGATTGAACTCTGGACAATTTGCTGGTGACAACTTGAGCCTTTTCAGGGTCATCCCAGAGGTTCGGTGCGGAGGCCTCAGCTTCTAGGGTTTCAAACTCTTTACGCAGGCGTGGCAGGTCGATGACCTTCTCAATGCTGGTGAGGGTCGCGCTCAATTTGTCGATTTCGAGATCGTATTCACGGGCGGCCATGGGGAAAGAGTAGCGGGTAGCGAGGCCACGCCATAAATAGGTGGGAAAGGAACATTGTGGAGGCAACATTATGGAGGCAACATTGTGGAGGCAACATTGTGGAGGGTGATTAATCCAGGCATTTAATCAATCAAAGCACGTGAAATTCAATACCGATCGCTCTTCAAAGAATGTACCGCTCTTCAAAGAATGTACCGCTCTTCAAAGAATCCACCGTTCTTAAAAAAAATCACTCGTAATTCAACTCGCTGCACATGAATTTAGGTAACTCTCATCCACTAACGCATGGCTCATCCACTAACTCATTGTTCATCTAATAATCCATTACTCTTCAATCAACGTGCGAATCTTCAATCTATATTGCTTGGTACCCACTTTACCGATCTTCAGTCAACCTCCAATGTGATTGCTTGCACTCAAAGTGGCGCTAATAGTGAGTAGATCATTCATAATGGAACCGCTAAGTACGGGTATGCGAAGAGTTGGTGCGATATGGCTTTCGAGGGTCGCGTGCAAAACATCTGCCTCGCATGCAAAATTCGAGATATTTACTGTGGAACCATGTAACGAGAGTTCAGATACCTCAGATACCAGAGATCTTTCTGCTGATTGGCAATCAACAGGCACTAGATAGGTGGGGTCACCGGTACTTGGATTTGTGCCAGCCATGACACGGTCCCCACTGTAATAACGATTGAGATCAACGTTGTGAGCTGCTCTAGAGATTGCAGCTTCGCCCATATTGATTAATTCACGCTTGGCTAAATATGCCCCCGAAATATCGATGATCGCGAATGAGAGTACTAGCGTGAGAAGAAAGAGGGAGGTGATCAACACCGAAAGAGAGCCATCTTCACGGTTAAACCATTCTTTTAACCCGAAAAAAATGGACCTCTTGGTGCTTGACTGGTTGTTTGGGAGAAGCCTTCTTGGGAAAAGTGTAGGAATCTTAGAAATATCTCCACGTGGCATCATCAATTCATTGTTTCCTCGCACAATCAACCACTACTCCGCCAAGCATCGACAACTTGCGTTGCACGTGCAGTACGTCCAGATGGGCTCTCAGTAATCTCAATAGTTACCTTGGCATCAGGAGTAAGACATGGCACTGCCTCACATTGCACCGACATGCTCAATATGGATTTTTCTCCGTGGGTGGGAAGTATCTGGTTCTGGTAGAGGGCAAGCACTTCATTCGCACGGACAGGCGCCAGTGTTTCACTTGGGCTAGTGATAAAAGCGCGCGCCACTTGTCTCGCAGCATTATGAAGATCACTGAGCCCTTGTGCCGTACTTTGAACTGAATTCAGGTAGAGAGCGAGAGGGATGAAGAGCGGCACCGCGATCATGACAAATTCCAAGACAGCACTCCCACTTTCATCGCTGAGTATTTTTTGTAATCTCCCTCTAATGCCAATCATCAGCCCTCTCCTGCCAATCATCAGCCCTCTCCTACTGTGACCCCAACAGAGGTGAACGCATCGCCTCCAGGCAACAGAGGCGTAAGTGAAGGCAGAGAATTTCGTTGTGCTCCAACATAGACCGTCCCGCCGCCGCTCAATGTGAACGCACTTGACGAGGTGAGTCCGTAGCTCGACAAATTTGATTGCGCTGTACTGCCGCCCTCTACATAAAGTCCACTCTGTGTTACAGCACTCTGCGTTTTATTATTCGCAATGTTACGAGTAAGCACCCCTACTGATATCTGCAAAATACTCAGCACAAGGACCATTAGCGGAATAAGAACTAAGGCACTCTCAACTGTCCCAGTTTGATCAGCAATACGAGCTCTGATTTTTCGGGACCACACTGAGGGAATCCTTTCACCGAAGTCTAGCCTCAAGATTCAAGCCTCAAGCTTCAAGCTTCAAGTATCGAACATCAATCATGGATTATCTAACACTGTTCATTGAATCGAGAGATCCTCTCAAGAGAGATTCAATTCGAGGAGCAGCGATCGTCCAGATGCCAGTCACAAGTCCCGTTGTCATGAGAACTACCAATACCCAACCAGGCACATCACCACGTTCATCGATGACTAGCTTCCTCACTCGCAGCGAGAAGTCATCTCGGAAATCTGATATGACCATGGCAAGTTTGAAAGTTGTTCTTTCGATTTTCAATTGCAGCATTTCAACTGTCGTCTCAATTTTTACTCGTTCACTTGTCACTCGATCACTTGTCACTCGATCAAACATTCCCCTCTCCTCTCTTACCGACATGTCACGCCTTCCTCTCTTCCATTTCTTAATGCTTTCCAAGATAGAACTAATACCTTTCTCATTTTTCTCCTTACTTTCCATACTTGTCCTCCCTCTTCTCGAGTGCCCTAATCGAGTTTCGCGTACTACCCTTCATTTCATTGCTCTGTGCCAAGCTTTGTGACAAGCTCTGTGCGATGCTCCGCGCATTCCCTAAGCCCCGCCCAACCCATTGCCTAGTGAGTAATACGACGGCCACAACGCAAAGAGAATCGAAATAGGCAGAATGAGAAAGACAATCGGAACCATGAGAGCAATCTCTGCCTTGCTCGCTCTATCTGAAATCAAAATCCTCTGAGCCTGCCGGACCTCTTCGACATGCCTGCCAACTACGTCGATTAGGGAGCTTCCTCGCTCAATCGATATCGCAAGCGAATCACAGAATCGGCGGATGATCGCTGAATCCACCTGTCGATTGAGGATATCGAGGGCCTGTGCAAGATTGAGTCCATTGCGCATCTCATCGACCAAAGGTCTCAGCAGAGAAATAAATTGCCCATCGCCTCTCTCGCTTATTCGAGCAAGCGCAGTCGATGGACTCATTCCACCACTAATCAAGATGGCGAAGAGTTCAACAATAAGGGGGAACTCGCTTTCGACCATCTCTCGTTCGCGATTTTTTATCCTGCGAAGTGAGAGCCCTTCAACCTTCTCATATATATCTGATCGAAATTCTTCAATACAAATGATGGAGAAATGGAGGAGGACTGGTGATACAACAAGTAGAGAGAGGAGAAAGTGCGAAATCTTCATCGGAAGATCCGTGGGACTTCTGGTAGTCGGCCAGCTCTACCCATCCATAGGTAAGCAGCAAAACTCATCACGACTCCGATGAGAAGCACAGTTACTCCACTTGCCGTAGAAAAGGCTCGGACGGTATTTGATTGAGTCGAGAGAATGAGGAGCAGGATCCATGGGGCTGCTGCCGCAATGAGGGCTGAATTTTTAATCCACCCATGCTTAGAGCGAATCTCTGAACGAAGAGCAACATCGCTCCGGATGAAATCACCGAGAGTGCGAAGTGTGATAGTTGTGTCCCGACTTCCTGTTCCCCGAGCGAAATTGAGAACTTCGCAGACTTGATCAGCTAGCGCATCATGAAATCTCTCTTTGATGACCTTAAAGACCTTTTCAAAGTCACCACTCTCTCGAAGAACGAGCTCACAAGCCTGAAAGGTGGATCTGGTTTGCGTCGGTCCACGCTGGGATAGATCGGCAAGTGTCTCCGCTAATGATAAGCCTGAGCGCAGGCCAGAGATTATGTGGTCGAGAATTTCAGGCCATAGTGCGGCCAGCTCTACTCGTTCGCGCTCGATTTTCCTCTTTCGCATGGAAATTGGCAGGCATCCGAGAGCTGCGGAGAAGGTAAGAGCGAGCAGAAGAGAATGAAGGAGCACCAGGCCTCCCAAAAAACCACCGACTACACAACCAATTATTTGGCGCTTACTTCCATTTACAAGAGCCACATAGTCGTGCCAAGCGATGACACTCTGTGAAGGCTGAAAGGTCCTCAATTTCTCGTCGCCCCCTGATAAGCCATGATTTTCCGTGGATTCGTTCTCTCTCGCACTCTTAATCGGCGCACTCTTAATCGGCGCACTCTTAATCGGCGCACTCTTAATCGGCGCACTCTTAATCGGCGCACTCTTTATAGATAATCTCATACCGCACTCATTTCAGTTGTGAACGTACTTCCTCGCTCAAAGATGCGAGCAGGATTGCCGAGCCCTTGTTTATATCGACCATTTACAAGAGTAAAAACCGGTTCGCTCTCAACGTGTCGATTCTCTACTCTTCCGGTGACAGTGAGCACCTCCACAACTTGTCGTGTTCGCGATGGAGTAATCGTCGTATGAATAACCAGATCTATCGAAGCGGCAACTATTGGTGCAATAAAATCATGTGAAATATTCTCTCCCGCTAGTAGCGGCAAGGTCTGCAACTTGGAGATGGCATCACGCGCAGAATTCGCATGGATAGTTGCCATTCCAGGGATTCCTGAATTAAGCGCAATGAGAAGATCGAGTGATTCAGCCTCCCGGATCTCACCAACAACGAGCTGCGACGGTCTCATACGCAAAGCTTCTTTGATCAATCTGCGTAATGGAATCTCACCTTCGCCTTGAAGATTTGCAGGGCGAGTTTGTAGTGCCACGCAATCCGAGACTTTGGGTTTCAATTCAAATACCTCTTCAATCGTAACTACGCGATTTCCAGATGGAACTGCACCGACGAGCGCATTGAGCAAAGTCGTCTTGCCCGCTTGCGTAGAGCCGCTCACCAAAATATTGAGCCCCGATGAAACTGCCGTCTCTAAGAATGTAGATATCTCGTTGCTCATTACTCCCATCGCAGCCAATTCGCTTAGCGATTTCCCACGGACGAGATGTTTTCTAATATTCACAGCCCAATGAGTCGCCGTTACTTCTGGAATCGCCACATGAAGACGACTTCCATCTGGCAGCCTGGCATCAACAAATGGATGGGAGAGGTCGAGGCGCCGCCCTCCCCACATCAGTAATCGCTCGACCAACTCCCTGACCTCCGCCGCACTCATGACAAGGGTTGTTAATTCACTGACCCCCGAGCGCGCGATAAAGATGCGGTGAGGCGAATTGATCCAGACCTCTTCAATGGTCGGATCCTCAATGAGCTCTGCGAGTTTCCCAAATTCAGACTTTCTCTCTTCAATCACATGAGTAGATAACTCCCTCACTGACAATCGGTGGCAGTTCTTCCACAACTCTCACTTGATAACCGTGGAAAGTTCCACTCTCAGCTATCTTTTGATTACCTAGGCGAGGAGCGGGGCTAGCCATGTAGATATCAGCTCCCAGTACACTCATGCAATGGCGAGAATCCAATGCTGAGATCACGAGCCCGAGCCATTGGTGGATTTTTCACTGGGTTAGTTCTCCTCACTCTTCTCACTGCTTGCGGAGCAAAAAATCCTGATCTCCGACCCGAGGATTCAAAGTTGATCGATGGCATTTCTCTCTTGATGAAGGATTTGGTTGCCAATCATCCTGATATTAAGAACTGGGATCAGAACGCGGTTGAGATTCAGATCCATAAGAAGCTTCCCGTCGGAATCGCAACGCCCGCCGGTTGGAAGTTAACATGGCCATCTGCCACCTCACATGAACTTCCCTACGTCTATGTTCCTTGGATGCTCACAGGAACTTATCCAAATCACTTTGCAGCTGAAAATGCCTCTTACACGGCAGGTTCACCAGTTCCCAGTTCAGTGGTCCAAGATCTCACGAAGCAACAACTTGGTGACGACCCATATTTCGCCGCGATTGTCGACGTCCGATATTCCAATAAAGATAAGAAGTGGATAATTTTCACCAGCGTCCCATATCTGCCTGTTACAGATAATGCATACGGATGGGCGACTGTGGTCAATGGCCGCTGGAAAGTGATCGACTTTGGTACTGCACTAGTTGGCTGCGGAAAAGTTCCCGCTGAGGTTCAATCAGAGTTTGGTTTCGGTTGCCCGAATAATTAATCCTAGTTCGCGGCGCGGTTACAGAGGTTGTGTCTGTCTAATAAATGTCTCTTTGCAGCCTTCCATGCAGAAGTAGAGAGTTTCGCCAAGATATTTATAGGTTGACGGTGCATCACTCTTTCGCACCTGCATGCCGCAGATCGGATCTTGTGCAAAATCTGAGATCTCATGTTTCGGAGGATTTTTGTAGAAGTAATAAATTACTCCAGCAACGGCCAACGCGAGGGTGTTGAGAATAGTCGTTGCATTCCAACCAAAATGCTTTCCGCTCATCATCGCAATTTTATGGGAGGGAACCTGGTGGATTAGGCGAAATACCCCTTCTGTCACCAATCCACTGAGACTCATGATCGACCAGAAGGCGAAAAGCATTTTTAAGGCGAGCCTCTTTCCATAATATTTTCGGTAGATCAATACAAGAGGAAGTGAGATGAGGTCGGCAAAGATAAATGCAATCACACCTCCGAATGTGATCCCAGATTTCCATAGAGCTGCCGCAAGAGGGACATTGCCTACCGAGCAGACGAAGGAGATCAGTGCGATGAATGGACCGATAAGAGCATTTTCAATAGCAGACCAGAAGCCATGACCCGTGAGAAAGAGAGTCTTCCAAAATGAGAGCGGAACGATGGTTGTTGCAAGACCTGCAACGACAAAGCCGACGACAAGTTCTACCCGTAACATTGTGAAATCACCGATAGTGAAACCTGCAGAAGCACTCACCTTTGCACGCCAGGGTTGAATGCTGCTGGCCTCTGTCATATCTGCCGCTTTTTCCTCAACTCCAAAGTCAATATCCACTCCAGTTGCGTGGGTCTGAAAATCAGAAATTTTACTCTCTTCCTTGGTCAAGATAAGAGGTAGGAAGAACTTCAAAAGAAGGATCATGACCGCTCCCCCAGCAAATTCCGCCAAGGCAAATTGCCATCCGAGCAGTAGCCAGAGAACTATTCCAAGTTCGATAACGAGATTAGTACTCGCAAACATAAAGACCATGGCAGCTGTGAAATCTGCACCCTTTTTATACAGCGAGTGCGCCAATGCGCTAGCCGCATATGAACATGAACTGCTAACCATGCCGAAGAACGAAGCACGTGCCACCGTAGATGAACGGTGGTCCCCCATGATTGCACTCATCTGTTTGCGAGTGACGAGCGCTTGCACAATCCCAGATAGTGCAAAACCAAAAATCAGGGCCCAGAAGGTCTCATAGAACATCCACCAGCCTTCAACGAAACCAGTTGTTAACCGATGCATCGCCCGCTCCTAACCCACGCTATTCATTGCGTAGTCCGAAGACTTCTTGCAGAACCTGCGCACTGAAAGTTCCATCATGATAGTGATGCACAAAATCATGACCCGCTCTTATCGCATCTGGCACAGGGAGCTCATGAAATTCCAAGGTAGGAACTCCTCCTTCCATCACAAGATGTTGCACCTGAATCATCGATCTCTCACGTAGAGCGGCTACTCGACGAACCTCGGCTTCCAGAGTTTCAGGGGTAATGTTGATGTGAGGCGGAGTTGGATGATGCGCATGTTTTTCGTCGATATAGGTCATCACTATTCGACCGGAAGCGATCGCCTCTAAGGCAAAGACACCAAAGAGACCTATGAATTGATCAATCACAAGATCAGATGAGGCGAGAATTTCAGGAATCTGCTCATGCTTCACCGCTCCATTTTCAATCCAATTTTTAAATTCGATGAGACCTTCGCCTGCAAGTTTTTCAAGGACTGGAACGATGAGATCAGAGGATTTCATCCAGGACCTACTTGGAATGTACAAGATTCGTAATTTTTCTCGGTTGAAGATTGGGTAGTTTTCAGCGACCGCTCTGAACTTTTCAAGATCGATGACCGCAGGAAGCCAGTGAGCATCTGGCACTTCTAAAAAGAGATCTGGAGTAGTGATGAAGCAAGGAATCTTCCGGGCCCTTAACTGCGGAATGAGGTTACGATTTATCTCTGAGCTCTTCTGCAGATCACGGGCTTCTTGTCGCAAATGAAGTGACTCAGCGGACTCTTTAGAGATGTCGATGGCTGGGAATTCACTGGTGCCTGTTCTCTCACCCATACTCTCTACTTCATGAAATGGTGAGTATGGATTGCGAATTGCATGGGCTAAGGGGTCTCGGATATCGCTGCCATGAAAGATGACTCCGACCTTCTTCCCCATTCCTTGCATAAGTACGGCATCATCAACGCTGTGTTGGGGGGCAAATCCTTGGCGGCCTTTTCGAAAAGCAAAAATAGGGCGCAAAGATTCAATAAGAACGATCCTCTTTGAGAAGAAGGCCTCTTGCAAAAGTGAGACTCTGGCTTCAACGTCATTCCGTTCCTGAGATGAAACTTCAAAGTCAGCGGTGAACCATTCCTGCGAAGGATTGGCCGAGATTCTCAGGGATTGCGACTTTCGCAGAGCGCCGACTCCTGAAGAAGCATTATTAAATGCTTTTGACCAGGCACTCGCTTGATTTGCCGAATTTACAGGCCCAATTAATACTCCGACATTTTTTCGGGTCGGAATCCAGAGAGAGGTGAGCGCTTGGCACCTCGCTCTGAGAATTAATCTCCATTCAAAGAGTCGTTCAGGTAAAGTCTCTCGAATATAGATCTTGAGCCAGCCCATGTCGTAATTATCTCGACAAAGCTGTACCTATTCATTCACGAGGTGAGTGATCACTGTCTCATGAAGATAGTCTTTCGAGCGCTCATGAAGCTTGCGGATCTGTAATTCAAGGCTAGCAACCGCCTTATCGAATGCAGCAAGGTCATTAAAACCATCGCCCTCGGCACGAAAGAATGGACCCGCGCCATGGGATGTCAGAGTGACGTGATGAGAGCTCTTCCCTCGACTCGGGTTTCCCTCATGTCTGATCTCAACCTTCATCGCCTCAATGAGCACGTTAAATCGCTCAAGGGATTTCAATTTATCTGTCGCGATATCGCTGAAATCTTCGGCAAGTTGGGCATTGCGGGTATGGAGAACGATTTGCATGAGAACTCCTTCACTGAGAAACAGAGGTCCGATGACTTCTCTCCGCCAATCGGATGCTTTCACGGTACTCCTGCCCCACTCTCCCCACAAGAGGGGCGTCTCCTAACACCACCACGGAGGCGTTAGGAGATTCATTTGTTCGCCTTCTCTTAGAGTGCTTTTACAAGCCAGCGCGGACCCTCTTGATTGCACGCTTGCCCTTTGTTGACTTGCGAGATGCGTTGCGAGTTGTCTGACGAGCACCCTTCTTTCCGGCGGCAACCTTCTTCGCTGTCGTTGCCTTCTTCGCTGTCGTTGCCTTCTGCTCCGAAGTAGCACCCATGGCTTCTTGTGGTCCAACAACCGTGGCAGGAGCTACCTTCTCGGAAGTCGGTACGAATCCTGAAGCAGTTGCCTCCTGGAAAGGTGTAGCAACTGCTGCTGAAGATTCTGCGCTCTTCTTACTCTTTCTGCTTTTGGATATCGGTGCTGTGCTACCTGCAGCTGCATCAGAGCCCAT
>Ga0207955_1000277_pt1 | contig 15772 bp, 4 predicted proteins | sample CryBogCBE29Jun09_FD_184563 | JGI IMG/M metagenome (GOLD analysis project Ga0207955, IMG submission 184563) | Freshwater microbial communities from Crystal Bog, Wisconsin, USA - CBE29Jun09 (SPAdes) (version 2) | ecosystem: Environmental > Aquatic > Freshwater > Lake | place: Crystal Bog... | reverse complement strand
TGTTGCTTCCATTGGAGATGCTCAGCAAGGGAGCCGTCAGCGGTTGGGTGGGATTGACCCCGAAGGTGTAGGCCTGGAGGTTGTTGAGGCCGATCCCGTAGGGGGAGGATGCGTCAGCGGCAATCCCGGCATTGCTGACCGTTCCGTAATAGTTTGAGCGCCAACTGGCAAGAGCGTCATAGATCACAAACGATCCCAACGCGGAGCCGCTATAGTTTGAATCCATGATGGTGGCAGCGAGAGAGTAGGTTCCCGCGCCGATCGGGAGATTGGAACTCCCATTGTAGGTTGCCGAGTTTGCGAGACCAGATGGGTCGGTAGTGATGGAAACGAACCGACCGAATCCGTTGTAGGGCTGGCTCGTATTGGAAAACGAGATCGAGGCGCTTGCGGGATTGATCGTGAGTGTCGTGGTCGCTGAACCACTGTAGTTGGTGCTACTGATGTTTGCAAAAACCGTGTAAATTCCGGCATTGGTGGGTGGATTGGTCGTTGGGGAGAGGACTTGGTTGATGTAGGTGACGCTCACGGGACCCGCATTGGTCGGAGAGCTGACCACTGTGACGGGGCAAGCGTTCCCGGTGTAGGTTTGGTTGGTATTGGAGAGCGAGAAAGTTGCCTGAGTCACGCTTGCCAAGGACTGAACGGTTATCAGGACCTTACCGGAAGCCCCGGAACCTCCGGCATAAAGGGTTCCATTGCCTGAACGGGCTCCTCCACCTCCTCCGCCAGGAGCATTTCCACTGTTTCCGCCTCCGGTTACCGTTGTTCCATTGCCTCCGTTACCACCACCTGAGGGGGCTATTCCTCCATTTGTCGTGATTGCACTTGTTCCTGCGGAACTTGATCCAGCACCGCTTCCCCCCGCTCCTGCATATTTTGATGCACTGCTACCCGCAGATCCACTTCCCCCGGAATAAATAACGTTACCGATGCAACCCGAAGAGGTTGCAATTCCAGCAAGCCCATTGGCTGTCGTGCCGGAATTGCCGACAGCGCTTCCCCCACCTGCGCCTCCTTTCGCCACACACCCGTTCGTAGGCACATTGGTTGAGGCACTTATCCAAGAATCCCCTCCCGGCACCTGCATCCCGTTGGTGGAGGAACCATTGCTTCCTCCGGCACCAACATTGATCGTATAGGAGGTGCCGGGGGTTACCGGGAAATTACTGACCATGGAGTAAGCGCCACCGGCTCCTCCGCCACCGTAAGGGACCGTTCCCGAATTGGGCGTGCGAAGAGCGCTTCCGCCCGCCCCGCCACCACCCCAGCATTGGACCTGAATCGAGGTCACATTTGCGGGGCAGATCCATGATCCCGAGAAAACAAAGCTGTTAGTTAAATTGGCAAGGGAGGAGGCCACCGTGATGGTCAGGCTTGCGGATCCAGTTCCGCCCGAGTTGGTGGCACTGAGCGTCACCTGGTAGGTTCCTGCCTGGGTTGGAGTGCCACTGAGAAATCCAGTGACGGGGTTGATGCTAAGACCTGAGGGCAATCCTGAGGCTGCGTAACCCGTTGCACCATTGGATGCCGAAATCTGATAAGAGAGTGGAACCCCCGTAACCCCCATGAGGTTAAGATTGCTGCTGATAACCGGGGGTGGAGGTGTCACTGTAATCGACAATGGGGCAGTCGTCGTACCTGCACCATTGGTGGCACTGATCGTTACGGAGTAGGAGCCGACCTGTGTCGGCGTACCAGAGATGATTCCGGTTGTCGGATCGATAGAAAGTCCCGCTGGCAGTCCGTTTGCTCCGAATCCTGTTGGCCCGTTATTTGCCGTGATCTGGTAGAAAAAGGGAAGGGTTTGTGATGCGACTGAGCTTCCAGCGCTAAGAATGGAGGGCAACTGTGGGACTGTTTGGAAGATTGCATGATAGGACTGCCCATTGTAGGAGTTTCCCACGTTGACTTGCAGAACGATGTTTGGAGTGAGTTGAAGCACGCTGACATCGGAATCCGCAGAAATCAGACTCAATGCCGACTGGGCCAGTGTCACTGTGATGACACCATCGTTGTTCTGTGTGGGATCGGAAACGCCGACCGAGAGGGTATTGTATCCTTGGAGGGTCATCACCGAGGACTGGCTGTCCGAGGTAATCAAATCCGCAGTGCCGCCATCGGTGGTCCAAAAGTTGGCACCTACGGCACCAAGAACCGCCTTTTTTACGGCCTGCACGCTTGTGGAGTTCACAAGGACGGCGATATCAGGGTTCTGTGCGTAGTTGGCGACAGCATTAGAGTTGAAGTTCGGCAGGAGCACATAGCTGTAGGAGGAATTCGTCGGCTTCACGCCATGGTTGAACCAAAGCTTGAGGTAGTTGTCGGTATGGAGCGTCGAGTCCGAGTCCCCGGGATGGATGGTCGTCCAGGCTCCTGATTCGGCAACGAAGGCCGCATTCAGGTTCATGCCCCCCCCGGGGAAGTAATACCCGCCGACCCCGTCGAGTGCGCACCATGTTGCACCGCTGATATTTTTACTCCAGGGAACGGCCGGTGGCTGCTGCACCGCTCCATACCAGAAATTAGCGTTTGGCGTCTGCCCCAAACGACGATTCTCCACCGTTGTGTCCACCTCATTGGTTGAACTGCAAGCAATCCCGGCGCCGAGGCAGACTACCTCATTGTCAAACATGAACCAGGATTTTTTCCCATAAAGTGTCGAGGGTGTCCCGTTGGTGTCGGAGGCCGGAGGGTGAATCGACATTCCTGCGACCCCGTAAGCCGTCACCCCATTGGAGTCCTGGACAGTGACTCCTCCGACCCAATCCTGATCGGTCGTGTTCGGCAGGCAGGGTGCGTTGAGTTCGGCGGTGGTTCCAACCAGATGGTAAACGTCAACGGTGGGCCAATAATCGGAGGTCCAGTTCATGTCGGTGGCTCCGACATAGAGGTAGGTCATTCCCTGACCTTGATTCCATCCCATCATGTCGTTTTCCGAACTCGGGGTGACCGTCAGATTTTCGTAGTTGTTAATCCGGGTGGAACACATGCTGATGCCGAAGGCAAAATTACTCCGCTGGGCCACGATACGATCCATATTGTGGAAGTTGTATTGTCCTGAAGTTGGTTGGGGTGAGGAGATGAAGGTGTTCAGTGCAGTTGCGATATTGCTCGGGGCAATACCGGCGACCTGCCTCAAATCCGTGAGAATGGTCGATCCTGCCGTGAATTCGTTTTCCGTGGAGGATCCCACAAAACGACCGCGAACCATGTCCATCATTGCGCCATGATAGAAGAGGGGTTCAAAACCCGCCGTGCACCAACTATAAAGATTGGAAAGGTTGGGATCGTTGATCTGCCATGCGGAGCCATAGACGAGATTGACGATCTGGATGACATTGCCGAGTTGCACATAACCGTAGTGACCGGTGTATGGGATGTTTCCATGGAACACATAGGCATTGTCCCCGCTGTAAAAGCCCTGCCCGTTGTTATAATAAAGGAAAACGCTCTGCCCTGTGCCGGCACTGCTCTGTCCCGGTAGAAGAGTTGTGCCACTCAGGTTGATCTGTCCTTCCGTGATTTTGACACTGCTCTTAGCCAGGATTCCACGCAACATCACATTCTGAACATTGTCCGTGGTGTTGGCCCCAGTCAGATTCGGCCAGTCAAAATAGCCGATCCACAAAGGACCATCGGGCCCGAAGTAATCAATTGCCGCGCAGTAATTAGCAACTTCCGTTCCGGTGAGCAAAGGATAGACCATTAGGGCGACATTGATGAGTCCGGCCGGAGCACTGACCTCCCAATGATACCAATTGCCATACCAGGCAATGGTCGGGTTGTAGGCATTGGCATTCATCCAGTCCAAGCCTGCCACCACAGCCGTGCCAAGAGCAGCGTTTTGATAGTTCGTGCAGCCCGGCGTGGCGTAGGCCTGTGCCATGGCCTGGAGTCGTGAGTAGGTGGTGACAATATTGGCTGAGGTGGATCCGAGGGGAAGATCTGAGAAGAGGTAACCTGTTCCACTCGTCACCATCTGACCCTGCCACTTCGTGGCCGTGCTGGAGATGCTTGAGAGTGAGGAGGCGTTGGTTGCGGCAGTCGTCAGTTGAGAGATCCAATTGGATCTTAAGGTGTCAAACTGATCTGCTTGGAGACTCCACATGGAGATCCATGTGATCAAAAGGACTGAAGTGATGGATTTCATGGGGGGGGAACCGAAACTTCTTAAGCAAATTTCAGGGTGCTGTCACTTCCGTTGAAAGGATGGCGAGTCTTCACTGCAACCAGGCCTTTAAGCGATAGAAGCACTTTGGACCAATGGAAGCGTTGGTTGAGAGGGAAATGACTTGGTTGGATCCAAGGATGTTGGAGTAACCAGGAATTGGGTTCCACTCATTGGAGTTGGTGAGGTTGGTGGTGGCCTCCAGATTGTAGTAGCGGGAGAGACCCGAGTATCCGGGGCCTGGTCCCGCAGCCTGAGCGGTGAAGCTGAGGGTGAGTGAGTTGTTGCTTTCATTGGAGATGGAAAGCAGGGGGGAGGTGGCTGGGTTGGTGGGATTGATGCCGAAGGTGTAGTTGGCGTTGTTGTTGAGTCCGTTGCCGCACACCGCTGTACTGGCTGCCGCTCCGCTATTGTTGGTGGTCCCGTAGTAGTATTGCCTCCAGTTTCCAGATGGGTCGTAGATGGTTAGGATGGCGTTGGTGGAGGAGGCCAGCCAGTTGGAGTTAATGGTGTCGGCACTGTTTGAGGCAACAATTGAGTAGGTTCCAATAGCTGAGGGGGCTAACGTAGATCCGTTGTAGGTGGTGATGACGGGGATGCCTCCCGGGGAGATGGTTGTAGAAACAGAATAGGGGATGCCGTTGTAGGGATCATTGGTGGCTCCATAGATCGTGATTACCGGAGAAGCAGGGGAGATAAGCAGCGTTCCGGTGGTCGACCCCGCATAGGTAGAATTGGTGGTGGCTGCGAACACCGTATACGATCCGGCGTTGGTGGGGGGATTGGTGGAGTTAGAGTAAAGGGCGTTGCTATAGGTCACGGTAACAGGGGTATTGGAGGGGGTAGTGGATACTGTGGCCTGCTTCGCAAGTCCGCTGTAAGCCTGGGATAGATTTCTTAGGGTAACAGCGGCGGCAAGATTGGTTATTGTCAGGACCACCTGACCAGGGGAACCACTTCCGCCCAAATAGGGTGTTGTGCCACCACAACGGGCTCCTCCTCCGCCACCACCCGGTGGAATCGAAGGGGATTGGCCAATTCCTGATGATCCGGATGCGGCATTGGGAGCTCCCCCGTTCCCCCCGCCCGGAACGGCAGTTGCCCCAACTCCGGAGTTCGGGGTCGCAGAATTTCCATTCGTTGCGGGACCGGCACTTCCACCACCACCCCCGGCATAAGCGTTCGAACTGCTCTGGGAGCCGTTCCCTCCAGCAAACAAAATGTCCCCGATACTACCATTGGTCGTGCCAGCACCGCCTATTGCATAGACATTGACAGTAGTTCCAAGGGCGCAAGCTCCTCCCTGTCCACCTTTCGCCAAGATCAGTGAAGAGGCGATATTATTGGAATTGAACCAAGAATCGCCCCCCGATGGGGCAAATTGTCCATTCGTGAAGGCGTTCGTGGCAGGGGAAACTCCACCCGATCCAACGTTGACTGTATAAGTGGTTCCAGGAAGAACTGGGTATGATTTGCCGGCGTAGGTTCCTCCCGCACCGCCACCACCATAACCTGAGGCGCCGTTTTTCAAGGCGCTCCCTCCCGCACCGCCACCACCCCAGCATTGAACTTGAACAGAGTTCACATTTGTCGGACAGGTCCAAGTGCTCACTCCCGCGTTGGTGAACGTGTAGACCGAGTTGGTCACCCCAACGACGACTATTGCAGAGGATGTGCCGATTGAATCCGTGGCACTAACCGTGAATGTCTGACTGCCCAAGGTGCTGATGGTTCCGGTGATGATGCCGGTATTGGTGTTCAAACTGAGTCCCGTCGGGAGATTTGATGCGCTGAAGTTTGTCGCCCCGTTTGCGGTGACAATCTGGTAGGTAAAGTTTTGTCCCAGAAGTGCTTGGGGATTGGGGTTGCTGATGATGGTGGGGATGGAATCGATGACCAAGGAACCGATTGCCGTTGCACCCGTGTAGCTTGCGGTTGAAGAAACAACTGCGGTGACGGCATAGGTGCCGACAGCAGTCGGGGGATTGGTGGAGGCTGGATAAGTGGCGCCACTATAGGTGCAGATCACCGGAAGATTCGCAGGAGCAGTGGTCACGGTGGCCGGAATTGGATTGCCCGTATAGGGATAACTATTGGTGGAAATCGTGATCGTGGATGCTGCTTGCCCGATGCTCAGGATTCCATTTGTAGAGGCGTTGTAGAACGTATTTGAGAGTGTGGCCGAGACATCATAAGTGCCGGCATTCGTGGGCGGATTCGTCGAAGCAGGGTAGGCGCCACTACTGTAAGTGCAGATTGCCGTGCCGGCGTCGCTTGGTGCGACACTTGTCGTTACAGATTCCGCCAACCCGCTATAGGTCTGATTGGTATTTCCCAAGGTGATGGTGGCAGAGGAGGCCTTGAGCGTCAGGATCATGGCACTCGCGTACGGGACACTGAAACTGTACATCCCGTTCGTATTGCGTGAGATGGTCGTGGTGACAAAGGCATTGGTGTTCATGACACCGTTTGTGGAATTGAACGACTGCCCGCCGATCGTGATATCCGCAGTATTCGTATCGTACAATGAGTTGGTCAAAGTCGCGTAATTTGTCGTTCCTGCCGGCACGGCGCTCAGGGAGAGGAGGGTGCCATTGGAGGAGAAGCTAGTGGAATTCGTCGGCCAAAAATTGAAAGTAAGATTGCCACTATTGGTGGCGTAACGATTGGATCGATTGATCACCAGCACGCGGAGATTGTTCAGTTTATCCAAAAAGTAGTAGGTCGAGGCTGGAACTGGTTTTGTGATGGCATTGGTGAACGAGGCGTTGGTGACCGCTTGTGTTCCAGGGCTGAAAAACTGGTCGCTGATCACATTTGTTGCCGTGATGATTTTTCCGCCGTTCTGCGCTGCAAGGGCGAAGAAATACATCCCGTAGTAGAGGGGTTGGGCCTGCAGTCCGGTTACGTTGCCATTGGCATCAGTGACAATGTGAAGGGGTTCGTAAATCCCAGCGCTTTGACCGCTATTAAAGTTCACGCCACTCATGCCAGAGCGGGCATAACTGGCGCAGGTATCCGCTCCCCAAAGGGCTGCGGCAAAGGCATTGTCTGATCCAAGGCACCCCCCCCCGAAGGAATTGCATTCGTCAATGCGAAGAGAGACTTTTGGATTGGTTCCCATATAGGGTGCATAAAAGGGCCCGCTCTCGGCACCGCTACTCATCGGGTTTGTATCACTCCCGGAAACGGTGCCATCTTGAGAAGCGGTAAGCATCAGGGCTACTCCGAGTGGAGGATTGGTCGTGTAGGCTGTACTGCTGCCATGAGGGTAGTTATGAAGAGATATCAATGAAAGTCCCACGTTGGTCGCCATACTGCTTGGCAAGGGGGACTGGTCGATTTGTCGACCGCTTCCCGGCTTGTGTGAATAAGCGGGCCCCACAAACTGCAGTGCATTGTTCGTTAACGCATTGGTGAGCGCGGTCTTGAAGGCAAGCATGTTAGTCGTGATCATTGCCGAACTCCAACCGGAAGGGGTTAAATTGGTGTTCCGAAAAGCGTTTTGAGTTTCCGAGTAATTATCCACCTCATTTCCGATCTCGAATATCGGGTTGGTTATGCCCGCCGAGGACATGGCGCCAGAGATGGCGGTGACCAGGTGACTCATGGGGAGAATGCTCGGAGCGGGGTTTGTTGCACCGGTGAAATTTGTGACATCGTAAGAGTCGTACCCGCCCAAGTTCAGCGTCATGATGAAAGGGACCGACGATCCCGGAAAGTTGCTCTGCATCGTGCTCACAACAAGAGCAAGTGCCTGCAGGACATTATTGCTGACCGGGTTGAGTTGATTTGTTTGAAGTGTCTGATTGTAATAGTTGAAGAGATTCGTATCACTGCTATTTGACCACCAGTAGCTAAAGTCGGCTGTATGCCCTCCCGAACGGATGCCGGGTGGACCGTTCAGAACAGCTAGATTCTTCATGTACTGAATGAAGGCAAGATATTGGGCCGTATTGGTGGAGGCGGAGTTTGTATAACCTGTCACTTGGGTGACCGAGGCATAGTTAATGGCAAACCCGGTGAATCCGGAGGGAATGGTGAGTGAGGGCGTGGAGGTGCTGATCAACACGCTTTGCACGGTTAGAGGGACTGTGGTTTGCGCCTCTAAACCAGAGATCAAAAACAGGAAAAGTCCTGCGGGTAAAAACCACCGAGGTAGAGAGGAGACGGGGGAGGTCATATTTGTGGAACTGCCGGCTTTCTACTGCAACCAAGCCTTTAACCGATAAAATAATCTGGATTGAGATGTTGCATTCGTCAAGAAGGTGACAACTTGATTGGAACCGGGAATGTTGGAGTAACCGGGAACGGGGTTCCAGGAATTAGAGTTGGTCAGGTTGGTGGTGGCCTCCAAGTTATAGTAACGGGTGAGTCCCGAGTACCCGGGGCCCGATCCTGCGGCGCGGGCGGTAAAGCCAAGAGATATCGAGTTGTTGCTTCCATTGGAGATGCTCAGCAAGGGAGCCGTCAGCGGTTGGGTGGGATTGACCCCGAAGGTGTAGGCCTGGAGGTTGTTGAGGCCGATCCCGTAGGGGGAGAAAGCATCGGCGGCAATCCCGATATTGGTCACAGTTCCAAAATAGTTGGAGCGCCAACTGGCAACGGGATCGTAGATGACCAGAGTGCCGCTACAGGAGGATGAATTCAAGTTACTGTCGGCCAAGTTGGAGGCTAGAAGGGGGTAGTTGCCCACGGCACTGGGTACACTGGTAGAGCCTGCATAAGTGACACTGACAGGAACGCCCGATGGAGAAACGGAAATGGTAACCGGTCTTGGAGTCCCGTTATAAGGCCAGTTTGTTGCTGAAATGGTAATGACCGGTGTGAGAGGGGAGATGGTGAGGATGGAGTTGTTGGAGCCTGAGAAGTTACTGTTAACAACGCTGGCAGAGACCGCAAAAACACCCGCATTGGTGGGGGCGTTGGTGGAGGTTGGGTAGAGCGAGTTGCTGTACGTGATTATCACGGGAAGGGCGTTGGTGGGGGAGACGGTATAGGACACCGGTTCCGCCAGGCCGTCATACACCTGATTCGTATTGGAGATCGAGATCGTGGCGGGCGACACGGCAGGGGAGAGAGCATTCACGGTAAGGATTACCTGGCCGGCAGCGCCAGATCCTCCGGAGGCCTGTACGTTTGTGGAGGAACCTCGTGCTCCCCCACCGCCCCCACCTGGAAATAAACCATTGTTACCATTTCCAATCGAGAGTGCTTTTCCTGCGCCTCCAGCTCCTCCGCCTGTAACAGCCAAGGCCCCTAGATAGGAGGTGGCGCTATTACCTGAACTGGAGGGCCCCCCGCTTCCACCACCTCCACCACCCGAGTTGGTATTGGCATTATTTGGAGAGCTCCCCTGCCCTGAGAAGCCGCTGCCTCCCGCATTGTTTAAGTTTCCGGAATTGCCGTTTGTTGATCCCGTTCCCCCAAGGCCGATCCTGCTTCCTGAGGTGGTATTGATAATGGTTTGCCCACCCGCTCCGCCTTTTGCCAGACAATAGGTAATGGTGCCGGCTCCGAAGGAGGAGTCCCCGCCCGCTGCATTAGTAAGATCCGGGAGCAGAAGTGTTGCCCCCCCTGCTCCCACTGAAAGGTTGTAATTATTGCCAGGAATAACCGGCACGGATGTTTGTTTGGCATAAGATCCTCCAGCGCCTCCTCCGCCAAAAGCGCTTCCCGAGGATGTTTTTATAGCACTCCCACCAGACCCCCCGCCTCCCCAGCATTCCACTTGAATCGAAGTAACATTTGCAGGGCAGATCCATGAAGTGGAGCTAACGTTCGTGATAGTAAGCCCTGAAAGCGTTGCTGCTACGCTCAACAAAAGAGTGGCCGATCCAGTGCCACCTTCGGCATTTATCGCAGTAATTATCACGGCAGTGTTAGCAGCCTGTGTCGGAGTGCCGCTGATCAGGCCCGAGTTGGTATCCAGACTGAGGCCGTTGGGCAATCCGCTTGCCCCGAAACTCACGGGATTGCCGCTTGCCGTGATCTGATAGCTTAATGCCGTTCCAACCACTCCCAACAGATTCAGGCTTCCTGTAATGGTAGGGGCAGCAACAATGTTCAACGTTCCAACTACGGGAGTGCTTTGATAAATGGAATCAAAAACCGCTCCTCGGAGTGCGTAAGAACCAATGGCGGAAGGGGCGTTTGATGAGCCATTAAACGTATAGGTGACAGGCAGGTCTGATGGGATGGTTGTGGCCGAAGGGGTAACCGGCAACCCTGAATAGGCTTGGGTCAGGTTGCTGATCGTGACGGATGCGTTCGTAGATGGAAGAAGCAGGGGATAGTAGGTGGAGGGGACATTTCCGACCTCATACCGGTGAAGGGGGCGGGATCCTGTGCCGTAACTTGTGCCTTGGTAATTACCAATCTCCTGGCCGCTTGATGGGCGGGGTAGTCCTCGGTTGTCAAGGGAACCATAGGTTGTGACATCGGAACTCAGCGTGGAATAGAGTGCATTCGTCGACGTGTCACTGATGACCGGAAGGGAGCTGCCACCGCCCAGTAAGGGACTATTCGTGGCTGGAACGGTAAGGACATCATAACTTCCTGTCATCAGCGGATTGGAGGCGCTGTTTGTGGTGATCGTGTTATTCAGGGCGCCGAGTATGGAAAGGGCGCTCCCAAGTTGAGAACCATAGGCCGAAGGGGTATAGACGTAGTTACCAGAAGCCTGCCCGCCGTAATTGCTCAGTGAATAGGAAGCGTTGTCGGCAATGATGCCTGCGGCGCCGATATTGGCACTGTAATAGAAGAGATTGTTATAAAATTGCGTCCCGTAAGGGCGATTGGCCTGATTGGTATCTTGGTTGGAGTCCAGATCAATGGTGTTACAGTCGATGAACGTGTTTCCCAAAACCTGGGTATAGGTGGCGGTTTTGTAGGCGGTTGTGAGGTTGGCGATGTTGAAATTTGTCAGGGTTCCGGGGGCGTTAGTGCCCTCTCCCAAGGCCATGGCAGGAAGTGTTCCGCTGCTGCCATTGAGTTTGTAGAAATAGTTGTTGGCCACAATATGACCGAAACCGAAGACACGCACCCCGCTCATACGGTTATTGGGCGGATCAGTGAAGACCACATTGCCATTGGTGTCGTAGGCACCTCCTCCCAAAAAGAAGTTACCCACCGCCATGCAATAATCGCACTCACGGAAAGAGACTTGGCCGTAATTATTGAGGAAAGTATTGTAACGCACGAGATCACGACGTGATTTCATGGAGATGATCTCCGGTTCGCCGTTGTCGTCATTGGGGCCCCCGTAAGCGCTGTAAATGGAGCGGTAGAAGGTATTAAACTCGACCTTGGTGTTGAAGTTTGAGTTGCAGATGGAACTGTCACCGATACGGATTGTCTCCCACCCATTCGGCATTAGGCTGACATAGGTATTGGAATAGCTAGGATCTTGTGGTTTGTAGAGATTGGCATCTCCATTCTCAGGAACTAAGCGCGGCCCAAAGTAATTATATCTGATCGAATGATAACCGAAGTTGGTTTCTGAGCCTGTTGTGTAGATCACAACCGTGGCATCGCGGATGGACGTTCTGTTCCATCCGTTGTAGGAGGAAATTTTTACATCGTTTGTATTGAAATCTCTCCCTTGGAAATCGCAATATTGAAGCGTGTTACGGTATCCGTAAAGTAACACCCAAGGCCCGTAGTGGGAATTTGTGCTCGTGCAGGACGCTCCGCAGTGATCGAATTTGACGTGGGAGATCGTCATGTAACGAGAGTTCGCGGCGGCCTCGATGAAATAGGAGCCCGTTCCCGCGTAGTCGGTGTAACTGCCGGTCGGTGCCATTCCGCTATTGGAACTGAACGTGATGCCCGCAATCACAATGCCGCTTCCCGTTAGCGTTACTTGCGAGACCCCATCCACAGTGACGCCACCCAAAGTGGGAATGTAGTTCGTATCGCAGGCGTAAATGATGGCGGGATTGGTTTGAGCGTCGGCATCCGACATCGACCCCGTAATTGTGTTGGTAAGCCCCGCCCAATTCCCTCCTTTGAGGAAGATGCGATCACCCGCGTATAGGGTGGAGAAACTATTATTATTCTTATCGCGCTTGGAATTGAACTGAGCGGCCGTATCCACGTAATAGGATGTGGCATTGGAAGAATTAATGACCGCGAAGAAAAGTGCCGCAACAAAACCGAGAACTTTGCCGGGGAGTACGGCTTTGAAAGAAGCAGTTTTGTCAGCAGGCGGAACTGAGATCGCCGTGCAATTCGAGCCTTTCATGGGGGGAAAAATCATTTTTTAAAGGGGGGGAGAAACTGATGGCACTTGGTACGATCATCCATCTCCAGTGGCATCGCAAGTCCTCAATACATAGCAAAACGCAGTCCCCTCCAGGGGCGTCGATCCATTCCTTCGTGCCAGGATCTGATCGACTACTTTAGTAATTGAAAAGATCAGTTAGGAGAAGGGATTTGCCGGCTACTTTATTTAAAGCCCTGAGAAGTTTTCCCTGAACGTTTTTTGTCAGGCGGCGTCCTTTGCAACCACGGGCCACCATTTTGTGCGTAATCTGTTCGGTGGAGGCGGCCACAAGATCATGGGACTTTAGGCCGAGATTCTTTAGGAGAGCGGCCATTGGCTGCTCCCCAAGATCGCGTGCAGGCTCCTCAATCAAGCATGGGGGCAGAACGCTCAGAGTACAGAAAGCTTTTCAGCTATTGGACTTAAGGGATTTTGCAACCCTCAGATCGTTTTGATCAGATTAGCGGCGGGAAATCTGACCTTGGGAGCCGAGGCGTATTTGTCTTCGGCGCTCCGATAGCCAAGGGCACAGCAGACCACGGAAGCGTAACCCTGCTCCTTAAGGCCTAGGATGGCATCATACTCAGCAGGAACGAAGCCTTCGATCGCACAGGTGTCGATACCGAGAAGAGCCGCAGAGGTCATCAGGTTTCCGAGGGCGATGTAGACCTGAAGAGCAGCCCAATGAGGGATACGTGCATCAGATCCAGGACTAAGGAGGCTGCCGTACATCATGCCACGGTATCCTTCAAGTGACTCAAGGGGGATTCCTCGAACCTCGACAACCCTATTGAGGAAGAGATCGATTTCAGCCTCCGTCATGGCGGTACGGCCAGCCATAACAACGTAGTGAGATGCATCCACAACTTGGGATTGATTCCAAGAGTGTGGTTGAAGTTTTGCTCGTGTGGAGTGGTCCTCCACCACGAGAAAGCGATAAGGCTGGAGACCAAAGGAGGAGGGCGACAAAACCAAGGTTTTTTCCAAGGTTTTCCAGGTATCTTCAGCGATTTTTTTTGAAGCGTCGAAGGCTTTGGTTGCATATCTCCAATTCAGTGCATCAAGGAGTTGGGTTTCTGGAATGGTGTGGTTCATGGATTTGCGGGGTTGGAAAATTAAAGTTGTTCTCTGCTGCAAGAAGGTTAAGAATTTAATGATCTTAAATAAAAAACTCAATTCTCAAATCCAACCAACACTCTTCTTATGTCCGAACCCGTCATCGCCCAAAAATCTCCCGTTCCCGTCGAAGTCAAAGCTGGCCAGACCTATTACTGGTGTTCTTGTGGCAAAAGTGCCACTCAGCCTTTCTGCGATGGGGCCCACAAGGGTAGCGATTTTTCCCCAACTCCCTACTCAGCGGAAAAGGACGGGCCTGTCTTTTTCTGCGGTTGCAAGCACAGCAGCAACGGTCCCCTCTGCGACGGATCCCACAAGGGGCTCTAAAGAATTCAGTCTGTAAGTACGAGTGGATCAGCCCGTTGGTTTACTGCTTCACTGATCTAAAACCCGCTTCTCCGGAGGGAGGCGGGTTTTTTATGTTGAAGCGATTGCCGCTTAACGCAGGTTCGTGCCTAATTGGCGGGTTTCCTGATTAGTAGGTAGCCCGAGCTTCAGGGACTTTAGGATCCTCTCGGCGATTGCCGGAGCTGTCATTCCGTATTTCGCCCTTAGAATCGCGACGGAGCCATGCTCGATAAACTGATCGGGCCAACCAATGCGCACAAGCGGTGTGGTGATGCCTAGGTCGGTGAGATGCTCGGAGACGGCTGTGCCGAAGCCTCCTGTCACAGCATGATCCTCTAGGGTGCAAATTAATTTTGTTCCACGGGCAAAAAATTCCAACGTCCCGAGATCAAGCGGCTTGATCCAGCGTGGATTGATAACAGCAGCCTTAATGCCCTGATCTTCAAGAAGAGCAGCGACCTCCAAGGCAACCTCACAAAAATTACCAAGGCCGAAGAGGGCCACATCGGAGCCGTGACGAAGAACCTCAGCCTTGCCAATTTCCAAGAGTCGTGGCGAAGGTTTTGCGTGGGCGCCTGTCCCGGATCCCCTGGGGTAACGGATGGCAATCGGACCCTCGTGATGATTGGCCATGGTCCAGAGCATATCGGCGAATTCCTCCTCATCCTTCGGTTGCATCTGGATAAGGCCCGGAATGCTTCTCAGGTAGGCAATGTCAAAGAGTCCGTGATGGGTGGGGCCATCGTCTCCGGATAGACCGGCTCGATCCATGCAAAGCGCGACGTTCAGATGCTGCAAGGCGATATCATGGACAATCATGTCAAAGGCACGCTGCATGAACGTGGAGTAAATTGTCAGGAAGGGTTTCATACCCCGTGTGGCCATCCCTGCGGCAAAGAGCGCGGCATGTTCCTCCGCGATCCCCACATCGTAGAATCGGTCCGGATGACGCGCAGCAAACTGGGTGAGCCCAGTACCGTTCGGCATTGCTGCCGTGATGGCAACGATCTTCCGATTGTGATCAGCAAAGTCGGAGAGTGTTTTTCCAAAAATCTCGGAATAGGTGGGGGAAGGGCTGTTAAGGGTCTCTCCCGTGTCGGGTTGGTATTTTCCTAGTCCGTGGAATTTGTCGGGTTTTTCGACCGCAGGCCCGTACCCCTTCCCCTTTTTCGTCATGATATGAAGTAGAACGGGCTCATTCAGAGTCTTGAGGAACTCAAATGTCCGAATGAGAAGCGGGATGTCATGCCCATCGATCGGTCCGAAATATCGTAGGCCTAGATTCTCAAAGATCACGCTTGGGCCAATGATCTGCTTCACTCCCGACTTGATCTTGTGCGCTAGTTTTCGAGCCGTCTTTCCCCCGATCCATTCCACGAACCTGGCAGCCTGATCGTGCAGATGCTCGTAGGCGGGGCTGGTTGCAATACGATTGAGATGCTCGGCGATGGCGCCCGTATTTCTGGCAATGGACCATTGGTTATCATTGAGAATCACGATGAATCGCCTTGTGGTCTCGGCAACATTATTGAGTGCCTCGTAACTGACGCCACAGGTGAATGCGGCATCACCCGCAACCGCCACGACGTGCTCGCTCCCCCCATTCATGTCCCTTGCCACCGCCATTCCCAACGCGGCGGAAAGGGCGGTTCCTGCATGGCCCGCCCCATAGCAGTCGTGTTCGCTCTCTGTTCTGAGTAAAAATCCGTTCAGTCCCCCATGTTGGCGCATTGTGGACATCTGACTGCGCCTTCCGGTCAGAATTTTGTGCACGTAGCCCTGATGGCTCACATCAAAGAGAATCTTATCCTTCGGGGTTTCGAAGGCACGGTGAAGCGCGATCGACAACTCCACGACTCCTAGATTGGGTC
>Ga0207955_1000276_pt1 | contig 15785 bp, 15 predicted proteins | sample CryBogCBE29Jun09_FD_184563 | JGI IMG/M metagenome (GOLD analysis project Ga0207955, IMG submission 184563) | Freshwater microbial communities from Crystal Bog, Wisconsin, USA - CBE29Jun09 (SPAdes) (version 2) | ecosystem: Environmental > Aquatic > Freshwater > Lake | place: Crystal Bog... | reverse complement strand
TGAGCGGACTCGGCATTTGGAGCCAGTGTGAGAGTTAGTCTTTGGGGATTATTTTGGTTTCTAGTTGGTTGTTGTTGGGTTGTCCATCCCCGGCGTAGGGAGGCCGTAGGCCGACCGGAGACGGGGATGGTGCGGTCTTCCTTGCCGCGAAGCGTGCCGGGCTGAGATAGCCCAGTTTGCTGTGCGGCCTGAAGGTGTTGTATTCCCTGCGGTAATCCTCGATCACCAAACGGGCTTCGGTGAGTGTCCAGAACTGCTCACGGTTGAGACATTCGTCACGCAGCCGTCCATGGAAGCTCTCCACATAGCCGTTCTGCCAAGGGCTGCCGGGCTCGATGTAGATCGTCTTGATCCGATTCTCCGAGAGCCACTTCTGAACCGTCTTGGCGATGAACTCACTCCCGTTGTCGCTTCGCAGGAACGCCGGTGCCCCATGCTGCTGGATCGCCCGGCTCATCCACTCCAGGACATCCCCGCTCTTGAGCGCCCGATCCGCCCGTAGCACATGGCATTCGCGGGTGTACTCGTCGAGGATAGTGAGCATCCTCAGCGCTCCTCCTCTGGTTGTCCCGTCACAGATGAAGTCCCAGGTCCAGACATGGCCCTTGTACTCAGCCTTCACAGGAAGTCCTGTCGAGTAGCCTCGTCGGATGATCTTCCTCTTGGTCGGTGGAACACGCAGCCCCAAGGATCTCCTCAGGCTTTGGATGCGCCTCTTGCCAACTGGCCACCCTTCCTGCCGAAGCAGGGCTGCGATGCGGCGATAGCCGTATCGGGGGTGCTTGTCACTAAGTTCGATCATCCGCTTGAGCAGCCTTCGCTCCCAAGGGGTCTTCTCCTTTGGACGATACCAGTAGCTGGATCGAGGCACTTCCAAGATCCGACAGACCTTCCTGCCAGATCCCAGTCCCTCCTCCACTGCTTCGAGTGCGTATGCCCGGCGACTGGCCGGGCTCAGAGCTTTTTTTCGCATACGAATTTGAGGACTCGGTTTTCTAGCAGGCTGTCAGCCAGCATCTTCTTGAGTTCTGTGTTCTCCCGCTCCAGTTCTTTCAGCCGCTTCGCCTCATTCACCTCCATTTGCCCAAACTGCTTCTTCCACCTGTGGAAGCTCACCTCCGAGAGGTTATGCTCTCGGCATACCTCCCCGATGCTCTGGGCGGCGTCTGCCTGCCTCAGGATCCGGATCTTATCCTCTGTGCTGTATCGCTTTCCTTTCATGGTCTTTGGGCTTGGTTGTCCCAAAGACTAACACATCACCTGGCTCAAATCCGCGAGGTCACGTCACCGTATGGAGCTTCCCAAACTTCTCCACCATACGACTGCGCAGGTCAGCCATCGCTTTCGAGCCCAGAGCGGCCATATACTTGAGCTGGATATGGGCTCCAATGGTGCAGAAGACAAGCAGTATGGCCACCTCAACCACGCTAACAGTCAGAAGGCCGAAGCTCTTTTCGGGAATGACGTGGTCGATGACCTGCTTGAAGATCAGCGGGTAGAGAACATAAAAAATGATCTGGCTGACAACCCCAAGGATGGCCACCGTGAACTCCCTTCTGTAAACACTGATCATCTTCACATAGGTCGAGAAGAGAAAGTAGGCTTCTCTGAGTTGTTCCAGAAGGTGCATGCAGGATTATATTTGAATTGCACCTGAGCCCTCCGACGAAGCCACCAAGTGTTACGAAAGTGACATATAGACCCTCTTCTCGGCAGGATTCATGTCCACCCCTGAAAGGAGAGCACTTCGTCACCCCCCGACTAGCTGAGGAGAATGGTTTCCCCCTCTCGAGCCAAAGAGACACACATTGGTAATTTGGCCTTTTGAATCAGATCCTTGGCCTCCAGCAGCAGGGTATCCAAGGTGTCGTCCCCGTGAGTAGGATCGTGGTGAAAGAGACACAGTTGTTCCACGCCGGCACGGCATGCCAGATCGACGACCTCCTTGATGCACCCGTGTCCCCATCCCCTTCGCGAGACGATTTCTACGTCCGTATATTGAGCGTCGGCGATCAGCAGGGTGGCACCACGGATGAACTCCAGAATGAGCGGTTCGTCCGGTCCTCCGGTCTCGTGATCCGAAAGGAAGACTACCTTCCCATGAGCGGTTAGGAACTTGTAGGCCAGACAGCCGCCGGGATGATTGGTCGGACAGGCCTCGACCTTAACCGAGCCGATTTGGAAAACTAGCCCTGAATCCTCGTCAATCGTTTCAAACTCCACGTCGGCTCCAAGGGCGGCGAAAGGAACGGGGAAGCAGCGCGTCCCGTCCATCTGCCGCTCGAAGACACCTTTCAGTCCGTCCGGTTGGGAGTTGCGTCCGATGACGCGAATCCTGTTTCCCTTGATGAACGCGGGGGCAAAAAAAGGGAATCCCTGGATGTGATCCCAATGGGTGTGGGTGTTGAGTAGGGTCAGTGTGATCGGTTGACCAGCACTCTCCTTGAGCAACTGCGTCCCGAGAGCCCGAATACCCGATCCTGCATCGATGATAATGAGTTCCCCGTTGATCCTGAACTCGACGCAGGAGGTATTGCCGCCGTAACGCATCGTCAACGGCCCCGGAGTCGGAATCGAGCCCCTCACCCCCCAGAAACGGATCAAAGTTTCCGAAACTTCCCGAGGATTGGAATCACTTGCCATGACAGGGTGGAATGAAGGCGATTTCTTGGCGGGAATGGTTCATGCAATCAACTTTAAGAGATCTTGCCCTTCAGAAAAAAGGTTTTCACCTGACCCAGCCCCTTGCATTCGACAGAGCCCCGTTCCTCGAGAAGGAAGTGCCCGCGGAGTTCCTGTTCGGTCTGCTCGGAGAGGTGAACCATTCCCGGCATTCCGGAGGACTCCATTCGGCTGGCCACATTGACCGTGTCACCCCAGAGATCATAGGTGAACTTGATTTTGCCAATCACTCCGGCGACCACGGGACCGGTGTGGATGCCAATGCGCATCTGAAGCTCCGTACCGTTCACTTTATTGAGTTGGTCAAGGGCGTGAACCATCTCGAGGGCGGCAGAGGCAACCACGCGGGCATGATCATCCCGGTGGGTGGGAAGCCCCCCAACCATCATGTAACAGTCTCCAATCGTCTTGATTTTTTCGACACCATGGCGCTCCACAATGGTGTCGAATGCGGTGAAGATCCCGTTCAGCATGGTGACGAGATCTGCCGGATTGGTTTTGCGCGACAGTGCAGTAAATCCACACAGATCGGCAAACATGACCGAGACGATGTTGTGGCCATTGGCAATTGTCTTTTCCCCACCCTTGAGACGACCAGCGATGGCCCCGGGAAGAATGTTGAGCAGAAGCTTCTCGGACTTTTCCTTCTCGAGCTCCACGAGTTCCTTTTCAGCTTGGAGTTGTGCGAAGCGGAGCTTGTCCAGATCACGGAGACGCTTCTTTTCAAGCGATGTGGTCACCCGAGCCCGCAACAATGTCTGGTGAGGTGGCTTGGTGAGATAATCTTCCGCACCCGCCTCAATGCACTGCACAGCCATCTCGATTTGCTCTCCGCCCGAAATGACGATGACCGGAACTCCCCCGATTTTGGGATCCAATCGCATCGCTGTCAGAACCTCGATGCCATTCATCTCCGGCATCTCCATATCGAGAAGCATCAGGTCGTAGGATTTCTCATGCAGCTTGGTGATTGCATCCCTGCCATCCACCGCCTCCGAGATATTGCTGAAGCCAAGCTGCTTAAGCGATCGGGTAAGACCTGCCCGCATCATGCGGCTATCGTCCACGACGAGAATTTCGGCCTTCTGAAGAGATTGGGACACTTCCTCTGGATTTTCGGAAGCTTCGCTCCCTTGGATTGATGTCAGGATGTCGCTCATCGTGGTGTTCTGTGGTTGTTGTGGCTGGTATCTGGGCGGAGATCAAGCCTCGGGGCGGCGTTCCAAATTCACGACCCTGATAACCTTGTCCAGGAGTTGATCGGAATCAAACGGCTTGGTGACATAGTCCCTCACTCCGAGGCGTGCCACCGTCCCAATGATCTCGGGACTTGCCTCGGCGGTCAGCATGATGACAGGCAGGCGCTTGAATTCCGGATTCTCCCTCATCTGACGGAGCATTGTCACCCCGTCCATGACCGGCATGTTGTAATCGAGAATGATCAGGTCGGGCTTCTCACGATTGACCACTTCAAGCCCCTCCTGACCGTCCCCCGCTTCAAAAAGCTCACAGACAAAGGGCGTGAAAAGACGCTTCAGAAGCATCCGGATGGTCTTGCTGTCGTCGATGCTCAGGATTTTCGGGTTCATGAGATGATACGGATTTGGACTTGGAGGTTGAAGTCGCCGGCTTGGTCTCCTTCGACCGACCAGTCGGTTGAGGAAAGCTGCGCTTCCCCCCTCAGCTGAAGAGCAATGCGCTGGCCGACCGAGACGGTCGGCATGCCGAGTGTGGCCGGAAATCCGGATGCATGGAGCTCAGCTTTCACCCTGCCGGCAACCATATTGCAGAGCTCCCCTGTCACGTCACGGATCTCCTCGGCATTTCCTTTGGATCCAAGCATGATTTCGGTAACCCATTGGGCAAGTGACTCTGGAATCTGAAGCAACACGGTGCCCGAGATTTTCTCCCCATTGATGGAGACTGCAGAGTGCAGAAGCTTTCCCTCGAATGTTGAGAGCGCGTCTTTGACGGGTGATTGAAGGATCTGAAGCTTGAGTTGCTTGGAAAAGACCTCCTTCAGGGCGCGCCCCGAGGCGGCAGAGAGGTCTCCCAAGGGATTGGCGGCGGTACTCATGACGTGATGCGATTGATTATTTTTTGTCGAGAGCCTCCAGAATGGAGGCGGCCATCCGTGGAAGGGGAACGACCCTGTTGGCCGCACCCAGTTTGATGGCGGCCTGGGGCATTCCAAAGACAACACAGCTCTCCTCAGACTCGGCAATGGTCTGCGCACCTGCTGTCTGCATCGCCTTCATGCCTGCGGCGCCGTCCACCCCCATTCCGGTGAGAAGGGCCGCGACGGCGTGGGATCCGGCGTGCTGAGCGGCTGAGCGGAAAAGAATGTCCACGGCGGGTCGGCAGTGATGCACCGGCGGGGACTGAACGAGCCGAACCTTGTACCCCATCCCATGCGGGACCAAGGCCACGTGAAAATCGCCCGGGGCCACCAGGCAAAGTCCCGCCTTGAGTTCGTCCCCGTCGACTGCCTCACGGACATGATAAGGGCAGAGCTCGTCAAGGTGATGGGCCATGATCTTGGAGAAATTGGCCGGGATATGCTGGACGACAACGATCGGAGGGAGCCCTGCTGGGAGTTTGGGCAGGACATACCTGAGCGCCTCGACACCACCGGTCGAGGATCCGATCACGATGACTTTCCGAGGGGAATACTTGCCGGCAGGGATCGAGGTGACGGGGGCGGCGGGCGAGATGACCTGAGGAGCCTCTTCCTTGACGATCTTTCCCCTGCGGCGTGATTGGGCCGCGGCTTTCACGTGATAGGCCAGCACGTGAGCCATCTCGACGAGATTGCGGGATCCGTCTGGCTTGCCCAGGACATCGACAGCCCCGGCATTCAGGGCCTCCATGGCCTTGGCGGATCCAGCCTGCGTCAGCGAACTGATCACCACGACCGGGAGGGGGTGATGCTGCTGGAGAATCTTCAGGAACGTCAGTCCATCCATCCGGGGCATCTCGAGATCGAGCGTGATGACATCGGGTTCGAGCTCCATGATCATTTCCCTGGCCTGGTAAGGATCGACGGCACCGCCCAGCACCTCGATCTCAGGATCCCGGCTCAGGGCGTCCGTGATGGCCCGGCGGGCAAGGGCCGAATCATCCACAACCAGCACACGGACTTTTCTGGAAGAGATCATGGCTTTTGATAAATGCCCTGCTTGATCCCGACAAGGCCATGACGGACTCCCATCAGGCTCTCGGAGTGGCCGACGATGAGATAGCCGCCGGGCACCAGAAACTGGGTGAGCCTCCGGACCGCCTCCTCCCTCGACGGGATATCGAAGTAGATCATCACATTCCTGCAGAAGATGACATGCTGCTTCGGAGTGATGGGGTATTCCTCCTGAAAGAGATTCACCCTGGCATAGCGGACCTTTTCCCTCAGTTCCTTGCGTACGCGACAGTATCCGTCGTGTTCCCCCACCCCCTTCTGGAAATAACGCCTCAGGAGTTCCATCGGAACCGGCTCGACAGCATCCATCCGGTAGATGGCCTTCTCGGCTTTGGCAAGGATGCTTCTGGAAATGTCCGAGGCCTCGATCTTCCAGGCGAGTGAAGGATGGGCCCTGAGATATTCCGAAAGGACGATCGCCAGCGTGTAGGGCTCCTCCCCCGAGGAGGAGGCAGCCGACCAGATCCGCAACGGGGAGCGGTCGGAATGAAGCCGCGGAATCAAACCGGGAAGGATCTTCTCGCTCAGGTAGGTGAAGTGATCGGGTTCCCGGTAAAACCGAGTGTGGTTCGTCGAGATGAGATCGACGAGATGTTCGATCTCTTCTTGGGATCCCGGAACCCGGAGCTTGTCGCAGTAGTCATCGTAGGAAGCAAGCCCGAGTTGACGGATTCTCTTTCCGAGACGATTGGCAAGCAGTGTCTGCTTATCCTCCCCGAGCTTGATCCTGCTATGCTGATAGACGATGTCCACGATGGCCCTGTAGGCACGGGCCGACAGGGCACCATCGTGAATCAAATGCACCGGAACTTGAGATCAGGGGATCTTGCCGCGGAACCTTAGAAGTTCCGGAAACCGGAATCCTCCGAGGAACCCTCATCACCCGGCATCGGGATGGACTTGCGTGTTGCCGTGGAGGACGAAGCGAAGGATGAGATCCCGCCCTTGGAAGGCTTGGCGTGGGAACGCACAGTGGAAGCCACCTCGGAGGAGGCCCCGCCGATAAGCGTACGGAGCTGGGAGACGAGATCCTTCATGGTCTCGGCTTGCGCATCGAGCTCTTCGGCGGCGCTGGCACTCTCTTCGGCGCTGGAAGCGTTGCCCTGGGTTACCTTGTCCATCTGACCCATGGCGGTGTTGACCTGCTGGATACCCTGCGCCTGCTCGGTCGCGGCGGTGGCGATATCAGCCACGAGGGCGTCTGTCGCGGTGACCTTGTCGGTTATCTTCTTCAGCGACTCTCCCACCTTGACGGAGCACTGGGAACCGCTACGGCTGTTGGCGATGGCGGCCTCTATCTTTTCGGCGGTCTCCTTGGCGGCGGCGGCGCTTCTCTGGGCAAGCGACCGCACCTCGTCGGCGACGACGGCGAACCCGGCGCCAGCCTCACCTGCACGAGCGGCCTCGACGGCGGCGTTGAGCGCCAGAATGTTCGTCTGGAAAGCAATCTCATCGATGTTCTTGACGATCTTGGCGACCTCGGCACTGGAGGTATCGATGGCAGTCATGGCAGCCATCATCTCTTCCATTGTCTCGGTGCCGGACTGAGCCTCGGCGCGGGCCTCGGTGGCGAGGGCCTTGGCCTTCTGCGCATTCTCGGCGGTGGATCGGATCATGCTCGACATCTCTTCCAGAGCGGTGCTGGTCTCCTCGACCGAGGAAGCCTGCTCACTGGAACCGGACGAGAGCTGATTGCTGGCCATGGAGACTTGGCGAGCCGCGGCGGCGGTCTGGATCGCACCGCGGTCGAGGTTGGAGGTGATCTCTTGCAGGGCCTTGTTCACAGAGCTGGAGACTTGCCAGATGATCAAAAGGGTCAAGATGATGGCGAGAGCAATGGCAATGATGATGAAAACGATGGCGGAGTACGAATTGGCTTTGCCGGCCTTAGTGGCCGCATCACCCAGTTGGACGTTGTAGTCGAAATCGGCCTGAACAGCATCTCGCGCCGCTGCATAGGCGGGATCAAGCCCCTTGATCAGGTATTCCTCAAGGGCATCCGTTGCGTCTCTGGGATTCTCGGGCTTCTGGCCAATGTCGGAGACCTGGCCGTGCGAGGCGGCTTCATTCTTGGCAATCAGCTCGATCGTCTTGGCAATCGCTTGAGTGAATGCCTCGTTCATTTTACACTCGTTGATCCAGAGCTCCTTGTCTTTGGCATCGGAGAGAAGCGGCTCGTATTTTTTGAGATTATCGACGGCCCTTGCAGAGGCTTCCTCAAGGTTTTTGGTCAGCTGGGCGCGGCGCTCCAAAGTGATGTTGTCATTGAGTTGCTGGATGGCAATCATGCGATCCTTAACGGCCCCCCGGATCACGGCCTGAACTTCCAAGCTGGGAATGGTGGTATTATCCCCGAGATCGATGATATTCTGCTTCAAACTGTTGACTCGATAGAGAGAGAAGGCACCAAGGAGGATGGTGATGAGGAGTACAACGAAAAAGCCAGTGGTGATCCGGCGGGCAATGGTCCAGTTTTTCATGATGTTGGGTTTTTTAGGGGTTATAGGTTTTTTGAGCGAAACGGATGTTGGTGGCTTGGTCGATTGTTACTTCCCTGGCTGGGTAGGGTGAGAAGAGGATGAGTCTGCTAGCCGCGGCGCCGCATCCGGAAGGGATCGGGTGATCGAGGCGTCATCAAGGAAGATCTTCTCGATATCGAGGAGCGTTTTGACTCCGTCCTGCGTGGTCGTGACCCCGAGGATGTACTGATGGTCGGGAGAACCGCCGAAGTCGGGAGCAGGTTCGATGGCTCCTTCATTGAGTTGGACGACCTCCTCGACCGCATCAACGATCGCACCCATGAGGGTCTTCACCCCGGCGGCACTGTTGAGTTGGACGACGATGATGCAGGCGCGGTCGTTGTATTCTGCATGGGAGAGCTGGAACTTGGCGCGCAGGTCGAGGACGGCAATCACAGTGCCTCGCAGATTGATCACACCCTTGATGTGGGTCGGCATCTTGGGCACCGGGGTGATCGGGCAAAGCCGGATGATTTCCCGGACATTGAGAACGGGGATGCCATAGGACTCGTTTCCGAGCCTGAAAGTGAGGTAGCGCCCGCTCTTGGTCGCGCCCTCTTGATTGGCTACTGCCAGCGTGGTGGTGCTCATGATTCGGTTGGGGGTGTGTTAGTTAGGAGTGGATTGGAGGATGACTGTGCGCCGCTTAAAGTTTCACAAGGGTGTCGACATCAAGGATCAGGCCGACCGAGCCGTCACCCAGCACGGCACCTCCGGCGAGGAGATTCTGATCCTTGAAGGTCTCCCCGAGGCTCTTGATGACAACTTCCTGCTTACCAATGAGTTCGTCGACCATGATGGCGCGGGAAGCATCCCCTGACTCGACGACGATCATGATCCCCTCCTCGGGGGTCGCGGCCCTGGTGGGAATCCCGAGATATTGCCCAAGTGGAAGAACGGGCGTCTGTTTGCCGCGCACGCTCACGATTGCACCGCGTTCGTGGATGGTGCTGACCATGCCGGACTTGGGGCGGAAGGACTCTCGGACGGAGATGGTCGGGATGATGAAGCGCTCGTTCCCCACACCGACCAGCATGCCGTCGATGATGGCAAGGGTGATAGGCAGGAGAATGTTGAACGTCGACCCCTGTCCGAGCACGGACTGGATCTCGACCTTGCCCCGGAGGCTCTCGATGTTCCTTTTGACGACATCCATGCCGACGCCACGTCCCGAGAGATCGGTAAGCTTCTCAGCGGTCGAGAAGCCCGGCATGAAGATGAGATTGAAGATCTCGGATTCGCTTATTTCGGCGTCTTCCGCGACAAGCCCGCGTTCGATTCCCTTGGCGAGAATCTTCTCGGCATTAAGCCCCTTTCCATCGTCCTGGATACGAATCAAAATGCCACCGCGCTGGTGGGAGGCGGCGAGGCGGACGGTTCCCATGGATCCCTTCCCCTTGGCAAGACGTTCGTCGGGAAACTCAATGCCGTGATCGACGGCATTTCGGATCATGTGGACGAGAGGATCCCCGAGCTTTTCGACGATGTTGCGGTCGAGTTCTGTATCCTCTCCCTCGAGGATCAGCTGGACCTGCTTGCCTGTCTGCGCCCCGATGTCGCGGACGAGTCGGGTCATCTTCTGGAAGACCCCCCTGACAGGAACCATGCGGAGCGACATGGCATTGCGCTGAAGTTCGGAGGTGGTACGGCTGAGCTGACGGAGGCTTCGTGCCAGGGTGCGGCTTTCGAGATTCTGCACGTCGGGGTCCTGGACGACCATCGACTGGGCGATCACGAGTTCCCCTACCAGATCGACCAGGGCGTCAAGTTTCCAGGTCTCGAGCTTGACGAACCCGGACGCGGATTCGGTGACGGATTTTTGCCCGCCAACAGGTCGGGTCACCAGCGGATCCTGCTTCGCAAGGGTCCTGCCGGCTGCGGACTTTGAGGAGGCTGGAGTGACGGGCACTACCAGCTTGGTCTCCTCATTCTCAGGGAATTGGATAGGCTCGGAAACGCACTCCTTGTCCTGATGAGCAACGACTTCCACAGGCGTATTGGAAGCTGTGGAGGGCGGGGTTGCCGTCTCCTCCGGAAGTGGCTCACCATTCAAGACGGCCTTTGCCCTAAGGATAATCCGGCTGGTCGGCACAACGATGGGCTGGCCGGCATTGATCCCCTTGATCTGTTCACCGATTGCTGAAGTGTAGTGCTTCAGCGCATCGGAGCCTGCCAAGATGATGTCGATGATCGGAGAGTTGATCTGCAGCTTGGATTGGCGGGCTGCATCAAGCAGGGACTCGAGATCATGAGCGAGGTCCTGCAGGGCATGCAGATGAAGAAACCCAGCCCCGCCCTTGAAAGTATGGAAAGCGCGGAATATGTAGTTGATCGTGTTGGCATCGGTTGGATTCTCCTCAAGCACGAGCACACCCTGTTCAATGTTCTGAAGGAGTTCGACCGACTCACCATGGAACTCATGCAGCAGATCCGCGTCATCCTTGAGATTGAGGATAATGGCTTTCTCCTCGATCTCGGTTAGATCCTCACCCTGGACGGATGACTCCGCGGCTACGGGAGTGGAAACAGCCGACGAAGGAACAGACTGGACGGCGGAGACGGAAGATGCCGGAGATGGTGAACCTTCGGCACTCCAACCTGCCGGAAGGTCTGGCAGTCCCTCTTCCCGTTCAAATGCGGCCAGAGCCTCCCCCATCCACTCGTGCCAGGCGGTGAGGTTGGCGATGGTCTCGGCAGAGAACTTACCATCCCCATCAAAAGTGCTGTCCAGCCATCGCCTAGCCACAGCAAGACCCCCGGTCATCTCCTCAGGCGTCTCCTTGTCAACGGCATCCTCCATATCCATGAGAATGCTGTTGATCGGCAGGAGACCTCCATCTTTCCCGGGAATGACAAAAGCCAACTCCATGGCGAGTTGGGAATGCGCTTCCGTTAGCTTTGGAGAGACCTTTTTGGATTCCATTCAGGGGATAGGATGCAGGCGAGAGGCGATTTGGTGAGGAGCGTGCTTGAAAGGGCCACTCAGGCGGTTTTTTTCAACAAGGCAAATCCGATAGCCCCCAGAAAAAACGCCCCGCCCGTAAAGAGAAAGGCATAGCGTTGACGGAGAATCTTAAGATCCCGAATGTAGGCCAGTTGCATGATCTCGGCGGAGATATCAAGAAGCATCTCATTGCAAGTCTGGGGGATTTTTTTGGAAAAATCCTCCACGGTCATTCTCGAATGCACATTTTTGCGACTGATGAAGGCATCCATGAAGTTCAGGGGAAACAATCCACCCGCATAAAAGGTGTTGAAATCAGTTGCTCCCTTGGCATGAAAGTGGGAACCGCCAATCCCGGTGAGCGTGAGCACCGAGAGGATGACACCGATTGCATAGGCACAAATGGCCATGCTGAAGACCACCGAAGAAGGAGCAAAACCGGCTTCGTGAACGGCAATGAATCGCTGAGCGACATCTTTCAGAGGGAAAGCCAAAGCAGCCAGAAGGATCCCTATTTTGGAATCGATCGCCCGGATGGTTCCCTGAATGTCTTTCACCGCCTCAAGGCCCCAGTTAATAACGCCATCCTCATCGGTTTGACGGTCAACAGCGGCTACCAAGGCCGTCAGCGAGTTGTCCGCCACACCTGCTGTTGAACTGGTTCCGGAAGGCTCTGGCTGAAAGAGATTCGTTCGTTCCATGAAATCCTAATATCAACGTCTAAATCAACTCGCTGACAAGGCTTTTGAATGATTTCTAAATTGATGTGACAAAAACGTCACAGGGATCTTGAAAACTTAGCGTTCCAAGATCTTGTCAATCGGTTAAGTGAATATCTCTTCATGAAGAAATTATCCCACCAACTGACAGCGCTTCTCGGGGCTTTTTTCATCGGCATGATTGCCTTCGGCATTTTTTCGAACCTCTGCCTCATCAATACGGCCTCAAAAATCAGCGCTGCGGAAGCCAAGTCAAGGGTCAACGGTGACATTTACAACTCGATTGTTCTGACCAAGGACGTTCTCGCGGATGTGCTCCCTCCCCCGGCTTACGTCATTGAAACCTACCTGCTGGCCCTGCGCCTAAGCGATACTACCGAGAAGATGGAACAGGGAAAACTGATCGCCCAGATCCAAACGCTGAAAGGGGAGTTTGACAATTCTTACGCGCACTGGAACAAAGATTTGCCCGATGGAAAGCTCAAGGAGTCCTTCCTCAAATCGGCGGAGGCAGGTAGGCGCTTCAATGAAATCATCGAAAAGGATTTTATACCTGCGGTCCGTGCCGGAAATACTGCCGTGGCCAAGGAGATCACCCGTACATCCCTGCTACAGCAATACAATAACCAGAGGGCGGAAATCGATCAGGTCGTTGTCAATGCCACCCGGAAAAGCGACCAGACGCATCAGGAACTCGATAAAATCATTGCGGAAAGCCACGAGGAGGTCTCGCGTCAAATCTCGGCCTCCATCTGGGAAAGCATTATTGGAATCATCATCGTGATGGCCGGATGCGGTCTGGCAGGATTCTGGATCGCTGCAAGGATCACACGGTCCATCCGTCGAACGGTGCTCACCATGGAGGACATAGCAGCCCCTCTTGCCGAAGCCTCCGAGGAGGTTTCAACCGCCAGTCATTCACTCGCAACCGGGGCGATCGAGCAGGCATCGGCACTCGAGGAGACAGCGGCATCCCTTGAGGAAATGACCAGCACGGCTAAAAGCAACGGCGAGCAGGCAGAAAAGTGCCAGCACTGGATGGGTGATGCCGGTACCGTTGTCTCCAAAGTGGACAAACTCCTGAAGGAGACAAGCGAAGCGATTGCCGAAATCAACCGCTCCAGTGAGGCAACTAGCAAGATCATCAAGACCATCGATGAGATCGCCTTCCAGACCAACATTCTGGCCCTCAATGCCGCCGTGGAGGCGGCGCGTGCCGGCGAAGCCGGACTTGGATTTGCGGTTGTCGCGGATGAGGTGAGGAACCTGGCCCTGCGAAGCGCCCAGGCAGCCAAGGAGACCAGTGAACTGATCGCAACGGCCGAGAAGGCCGCCCATCAGGGGAAAGATCTGATCGTTCTGACCCAGGAGGGCTTCGCCTCCAATGTCGAGTATTCGGGGACAAATCAAAAAGGCCGTGGACGAGATCGTAGCCGCAGGAAGGGAGCAATCCCGAGGGATTTCCCAGATCAGCACCTCAATGAACCAGATAGAACGTGTTACCCAAAGCACCGCCGATCACGCAAAGAAATCTGCGAATGCCTCGGAACAACTCGCCGAGCAGGCGAACCGCATGGAATCCTCTGTCATGGAATTGTTTGAGTTAGTCGGGAGAAAAGGGGCTTGATGGACTCAAAGCGGCCAGCTCCTCTCTTTCCATCAGTAAGATGTTGATAGGCAACAGCCCCGCATCCTGATTAGGCAAAAACAACGATCCCGGCAACGGTATCGCGGAAAAGGCGGTTGGCCGAGAGACCGTCGCGGAGGGGGCTTCTCCAAGCCGTGCAAAAATTGGAAAGCAGGGTGACGTTCATACTGATTCGCAGCTTAAGCAGTAATGCATCCGGCATAGCACCGCTCTTTTGGCTCACAACGATGACGTTTCCCATGGCGTTGGGCGTTGACCCGGCGAGGAAGCCGTTTATCCTGAACTGAAATGCGGGGGAGCCGGCCGGCTGAGAGGTCCGTGATATCACGGACGACCCTTTGAACCTGACGCGGATAATGCCGTCGAAGGGAGAGGACTCAGGCCACGCCGTGCACTCCACGCGTGGCCCTTACTATTTCCCTCCCTCATTCCTCTCCACTCATTCCACCGTAGCCGTCTAATAACCTTTAGCCCAAACCCAGAATTTCATGATCTCCACGAAAGCCGATATCGAACCCCAGAGTACTGACGCCCTGCCCGCGAGCACCCGCGTCTACGTTCAGGGAAGCATTCATCCCGAGATCCGCGTCCCGATGCGTGAGATCGAGCTCTCCCCCACCAAGAATTTCTCCGGAGAACTCGAGCCGAACGAACCTGTCCGCGTCTACGACTGCAGCGGCCCCTGGGGTGATCCTGACTTCGAGGGCGATTCCTCGGAGGGGCTTCCAGCCCTCCGTCAAAGCTGGATCGAGAAGCGCGGCGACACCGCTCAATACGAAGGCCGCGAGGTCCAGCCGATGGATAACGGCTACCTCTCGGGTAAGCATGCCGAGTTCGCCAGCACCGCAGAGCGCAATCGCCTGATCGAGTTCCCCGGACTGACGAGCGCCCAACGCAAGCCCCGTAAGGCCTCCGCAGGCCATCCCGTCACCCAGCTCTGGTACGCCCGTCATGGGATCATCACCCCGGAGATGGAATACATCGCGATCCGCGAGAACATGGGGAGGCAAAGACTGGCAGATAGGAGTTCGGAGCTAGGAGCTGGGGCTGCAAAGATCGGAGATTTGTCTGGGGACATCGTCCGGAATGATTTGGAGAAACAGCATGTCGGCTCTTCCCAGCTACCAGCTTCCAGCCCCTATCTTCCAACTGTCTTTAGACAGTTCCCCCAGCGCATCCCGGAGCAGATCACCGCAGAGTTTGTCCGCTCCGAGGTCGCTGCGGGTCGCGCGATCATCCCCGCGAATATCAACCATCCCGAGCTCGAGCCGATGATTATCGGTCGCAACTTCCTGGTGAAGATCAACGCCAATATCGGCAACAGCGCCGTCGCCTCCTCCATCGAGGAAGAAGTCGAGAAGATGCGTTGGGCGACCAAGTGGGGTGCCGACACCGTGATGGATCTCTCCACCGGCAAGAACATCCATGCTACCCGCGAGTGGATCCTGCGCAACTCCCCTGTCCCGATCGGCACCGTCCCGATCTACCAGGCGCTCGAGAAGGTGAACGGCAAGGCCGAGGACCTCACGTGGGAGATTTTCCGCGACACGCTCATCGAGCAGGCCGAGCAGGGTGTCGATTACTTCACGATCCATGCCGGTGTGCTGCTCCGCTTCGTGCCGCTTACCGCGAAGCGCATGACCGGTATCGTCAGCCGCGGTGGCTCGATCATGGCGAAGTGGTGCCTCGCCCATCACAAGGAGAACTTCCTCTACACCCACTGGGATGACATCTGCGACATCATGGCTGCCTACGACGTCAGCTTCTCCATCGGCGACGGCCTCCGTCCGGGTTCCGTGGCCGATGCAAACGACGAGGCTCAGTTCGGCGAACTCAAGGTGCAGGGTGAACTCACCGAGCGTGCCTGGGCCAAGGGTGTCCAGGTCATGAACGAAGGTCCCGGCCATGTCCCGATGCACATGATCGAGGAGAACATGGCCAAGCAGCTCGAGTGGTGCCACGAGGCCCCCTTCTACACGCTCGGCCCCCTCACCACCGACATCGCCCCCGGCTACGACCACATCACCAGCGGCATCGGAGCCGCCATGATCGGTTGGTACGGCTGCGCCATGCTCTGCTA
>Ga0207955_1000272_pt1 | contig 16008 bp, 14 predicted proteins | sample CryBogCBE29Jun09_FD_184563 | JGI IMG/M metagenome (GOLD analysis project Ga0207955, IMG submission 184563) | Freshwater microbial communities from Crystal Bog, Wisconsin, USA - CBE29Jun09 (SPAdes) (version 2) | ecosystem: Environmental > Aquatic > Freshwater > Lake | place: Crystal Bog... | reverse complement strand
CGATCGCCATAAAAAGCGCGAGGGCCATCATCAGCGTCATGATGCGGTGGCTGATCTGCATTGATGCATTGATAATCAAAATCTGCAACCCAGCCAACAAAAGTCGACGAATTGCAGGAAATCGTCGACGAGTCCCAACGCTGACGGAATGATGGCCGAAATCTGCGGCAGGCTCTTTTACAAAACTTCTCGGAGGCGCTTGCTCTCCAGATTGCTGAGGTGAACCGGTTCCTTGGATCCCTGGAGGTGAAGGTCCCAGCTAAGAAGGTTTTTTCTCTCCATCCGCGACACGGATTTTCTGTTCACAAGCAGGCTGCGGCTGACCTTGGCGAAGAGATCCGCCGGCAACCGGATCTCCCAGAGTGAGAGGGTCTGTTTCATTATCAGGGTCTTTCCTTCATTCAGAAAGATCCGGGTGTAGTCGCCCTGGGATTGGATGGCGGCAATCTCACTGGCCTTCACCATCATGGCGAGTGATTTTTCCCTCAGCAGCACGAGATCCTCAGCTTCAAGATGTTTGTTTGATTCCGTAGTCTGATGAGATCCGTCAGGTCCCGAAACCAGCCGCCTGTTGAGACGCAGGATCGTTTTGGCAAGCCGACCAGCACTGACTGGCTTGGTCAGGTAGTCGAGTGCATTGGCCTCGAAGGCCCTGATCGCATATTCGTCGAAGGCGGTGACAAAGACGACGGCCGGTTGGGGAATGATGGTCTCGAGTTTCGGCAGGAGGGCGAAGCCGTTTTTTTTCGGCATCTGGATATCGAGGAAAATCACATCGGGTCTCTCCGACTCCAAAAGGGCGAAGGCCGAGGGGACATCATCCGCCTGGCCCACGATCCGGATCTCCGGGTGGGCCTTGAGACGGGAGGCCAGGTGGTCTCTCGCCAGCGGTTCGTCATCCACGAGGATGGCACGAAGGCGCTGTGGGGATGGAGTTTCGGAACGTGTCTTCATGACTTCATGATCGGGAGCGTCACCACCGCCCTTACCCACGGAGGTGACTGCTCATAGGCCAGCGTGGCCCTGTCACCGGTGAGCAGTTGGAGACGTCGCCGCAGGTTGCTGATCCCCATTCCCAAGCCCGTTTCCTTTCCCTGATCAAGGATGGTTCGCTCCACCCACGAACCAGTATTTTCGACCGTGAGATGGAGGTGGTCCCCGGTGATCTGGGCCTGGATGAGGATCGAGAGAGGCACGTGACTTGTCAGTTGGCCGTACTTGATCGCGTTCTCAAGGAGAGGCTGAACAAGCTGATTGGGCACCATCAAAGCACGAGATTCCTGATCCGCATTAATCCGACACTGCAGCTTCTCGGCGAAGCGGATCTTCTCCACATGGAGATAGTTCTCCAAGGCTTCCAGTTCCTCACCTAGCGGCGCAAAGTCATCATTCCGCTTGTTCAGGGAAAAGCGGAGGTAGTCTGCCAGCGACTGGGTCAGGTCCTCCACTTTCGCTTTGTCACTGCTGACGGCCATGACGGCGGTGAGTGCGTTGAAGAGGAAGTGAGGCTGCATCTGGGATCTCAGAAGGGCAAGTTCGCTTTTCTGCTGGCGGCGACTCAGTTCCACGGAGTCAAAAAAGAGCGATCCCGCGAAATAGAATCCAACCCAAAGTGCAAAAAAGAAGAGGTCCAGATAGAACCCCAAAACCATCACATTGGTTCCTATCGAAAGATTCTCCGTCAGTGATCCGAAGTGCTTTCGAAGCAATGGAATCTGCGTCATCAGGAGAAGCTCCACCGTGATGTAGGAGAGGGAAATGCCGAGAAGTAACAGGGTCATCCGTAGGGGATGCCACCTTCTGGAATGAATCCAGATAAACAGGGGGCGAAGAGAGCTAGTGATCAGCAACCCATACGCTGACTTGAGGAGGATCAGCTCAAGGAACAACCCTTCCGATCCGCGTGAGATGATTCCAATGGCGATCAGCGACCATCCAGCGATTCCCTGAAGTAACGAGTAAGCCACCCAGTAAGCGATCTGGAGCCTCCAAAAATAGGGGGACTCACAGCTCTCCGTCACATGATCGCCCAGATGCTTATTGATCATCGCCCGGTCTCCGTGGATTTTTGCAATGCGGTCATTCCTAAATTCGGTGATGCCAATCAACCGAATCGCCTGCCGCCTCACTAGAAGAAAATCCCCCCGGGGCCCATAAATTCTCCGGGAACAAGGATTTCATGCGATTCGTCGACGCTTTCGGGCGATTCGTCGACTTTCGGTTGCGAGGATTCCATTAGAGGTTAAATCCGACGGAACTATGAAAAAGTTCCTCACGCACGCAGTTCTTACCACTGTGGCTTTTACCGTTTCTCACGGGGCGGGTTGGGCTCAGGCCTCCAACGTCATTTTTCCCACGAATTATCCCTACACACAGACCAATCTGCAGGCGATGGATGTCATCAAGAGCACGAATGGTGTGCTTGAGGCCACGGTGAACATGTATTCTGCGGGAACAAACAGCGATCCGATCAAGTATGGTCTCATAAATGCCTACAGTGGAACGGGCAGCAGCAATATCACCAGCACCGGTACCAATGCAGGCTTTTACGGCTTTGCTTACCAATGGTCTGCCTATGGAAGCAACTATCAGAAAGGGTTTCCGGGAACGATGCTGCAGATCCAGCCCGGTGATACGATCAAAGTCCATCAGATCAACAACATGGGGACGAATTTTGACACGAACGACGCCATCTTCACCACTAGCTTTCACTACCATGGATCCCATGCGCCCGATCTGAGCCAAGCTGATAATGTCTATATCCTAGACGCCCCGGGCACGACAAACAATGTCACGATACCGATTGCAATCTACGAGAACAGCGTCGGGCTGAATTGGTATCATCCCCATCCCGATCTCTACACCACCTATCAGGTGCAGGGGGGGCTGGCGGGCTTCCTGATGGTGGGTGATCCCCTCGATGCATTTCCTGGGTACAAGGGAAAGTTCAAGGAGGTCAATATGGCCTTCTCAGAGGTGAACCTGCAGACCAACGCAGCTGGTAACTTTCAGTTCTTCAAGCTCGAAACAGGCGATAGATATGGCACCAACTACACGGCGGGGTGGCAGAAAATGGTCAACGGCCAGATGAATCCCATCATCACCATGGCGCCGGGAGAGACCCAGATCTGGAACTGGGGTTGGGTCGGTGCTCGTGGCGCGCTGATGCCCGTCATCGCTGATGCCAATCTGAGCAATGCCTGGTCGAACTGCACCATCCTCGCGAGGGATGGCAACAGTGCCTTTGTTCAGCCCTACACGGGAACGCTGGGGGCATACCTCCCCGGTACCAACTCGTATACCCCGAGGCTTCAGGATCTTGACAGCCAGTCGCTGCTGGCCTCTGGGGGTCGCACGACATGGGCGATCACGGCACCTACCAACCCCGGCACTTACTACCTCATGGATGCCTTTGGAGGGGAGGAATCTCCAAACAACGCAAGTGGCAATCAATATTTCTATGTGCTGGCCACCATAAACGTCACGGGGACACAAGTGGCGGGACCGCCTGTTCTCTTTTTGCCACAACCAATCGATCCACTCTGGTCTGAAAAAGCCGATGTCTACAGATGGTTCGGTTTGGAGCAACAATTTTTCTCCTACACGGACCCTCAATACCTCGACAGCTTCGACAATTTCTTCATTGATGGGAAGAAATTCGGCGAAGGGATGCTTCCGCAGCTAGAGATCGGTACCGTTGAGGAGTGGACGATTGTGAATGGAGGGGGACTCAATCACCCCTTCCATATCCACCAGGGCAACTTCATCGTAACACAGGTGAACGGCGTGTGGATTCAGCCGTACCCATTGCCACCACAGCCGGAGTTTGCAGGACGCAACTATGTCTCCCCTCAGGATGTTGCATTTGTCCCGGCTTACGGCAGCATCACCATTCGGTTCCGGGTTCAGAATTTCCCCGGAAAGTTCGTCTGGCATTGCCACATCCTCGAGCATGAGGACGAGGGGATGATGTCCCCGCTCTTCCAATACCCCGGCAGGCAGGGAATCCGTCTTGGTCTTGGCACAACCTCGCCCACGACCCCAGTCATCAATGGTACCGGGAATGTGACGAATGCCATCACCCCGTTCCCGGGTTATCGCGGACCGCTCGTGACGGCTTCCGGTGTCGGCACGGATACAAACACCCCCGCATTGCCGAACCCGCTACCGACCGACCCCGCGCAGGCCAATGCGCTGTACAGGCTGCAGACGGTGAAGGAGACCCTGGCTGTGGGTACCGGTGCAAAGAGTGCACTCGTGAAGATCTATGCAAATGGGTCCAGTACGCCCACCGCGCAGTTTACCGCGTTCACCGGCAAGGCGGGGGCCTATGGTGTGAGTCTAGCTGTCGGCGCTACCAGCACCAACGGCTCCGTTATCATTGCCGTCGGCTCAAGGGCCCCGGGCCCAGCCATGGTCAGCCTTTGGGATCAGAGCGGTCATTATCTCCGCACGCTCACGAACATCCTGCCGGGCAACTGCCCCAGTGGTGTGAATGTGGCGATCGGGGATGTGAATGCCGACAACTTCGACGATCTCGTTGTCTCGGCCGGTGCCGGGAGAGAGGCAATCATCACGGCTCTGAGTGGCAAAGATATCGCCTACGGGGTGCCGGTCCCCTCGACGCTCTTCACCACCGTGCTAAGCGATCCAGCAAGCACGGAGGGAGCGAAGGTAGCGGTCGGCTATGTGGCCCCGTCCACCACGGCGAGCTACCTTCCCAATCTGGTCACCACACCTGAAAAGGGACTCGATGCGGGCAACGTCTCTGTCTGGAATATCAACAACTTCTCCAGTGATGGCATGGGGGGAATGTCATCCGGCAGCACAAACAAGCCAGCCTTGATGACGGCTTTCCAACCCTTTGGAGCGAGTTCGGGAGCGGTGAATATCGCCACGACCTATCAGGCCAATCCGACAGGAACTTCGCAATCGGTGATCGCAGCATGGCAGAAACCCTACCAAGCAGCATTCACGGGCATCGGACTCGACAACGTGCCGACAACGCAGATCAGGCAGTTCTCCCCCAAGAAATAGAGGTTCATGACGTCGTATAGGTATCCTAGTCACCTATACGACGCGGCTCCTTTTTAAGCCGTGGCCAAAAATATTTGGGGGGATTTTACGATTCTCAGGTAATACTTATGAGGTAATCCTACCTCCGTAGAGCATCCACCATCGCCCAATCCCTTCATGAAAATATCCCTCCTTGCACTGATCGTTTTAACCTCGGCTCTCCTTGGGGCTGTTGCATCTGCCGCTGACTCTCAGACAGCTTATCCGCTCACGACGTGCGTGGTCTCGGGAGAAAAGCTTGGGGAGATGGGGCCACCGGTTGTGATCAAGCATGGGGAAACGGAGGTCCAATTCTGCTGCAATGGGTGCGTGAAGAAGTTCAACGCTGATCCAGCAAAGTACCTTTCCAAACTCGGCAAGAAAGAGACTTCCCAATAAGAAGGGATTCGTAAAATACCGGTCATGACAGACTGGTATCTTCCTGAGGTGTGACATGAAAAAAAACTTCCTCAATGCGCAACTCGTCATCGGGTTGATACCGCTTTTCTGCACGATTTTGCTTTTTCCGCTGGTGTTAGGATGTTCGCGAACACCATCAGACAAAGCTGATGCCAAGCAGGTTGTCCCATCGGAGAAAAAGAGTTGGACCTGCTCCATGCACCCTCAGATCCATCAGGATCATTCAGGTGCATGTCCGATCTGCGGCATGGATCTTGTTCCAGTGGCGCCACTCACTTCACTCAAATCACCGAACGCAACGCCAGCAATCGTTTCCAATCCAACTTTAATGATGGCCGAGAGCCCGAAGCCCGAACAAACAATGGCGACGGTGATCCATTTGGATGCCTTCCAGAGTTCGGCAGGCAACATCAGGGTCTCGCGTGTTGAGGAAAAGATGATCCGTCGCGACGTGGAACTCTTTGGAGAGTTTTCCTATGTCACCGACAAGCAGATCGATTTCACCTGGTACTACGGAGGTCGCATCCAAAAAACCCTCGTCGACTACAACACGACGGAGATCAAAGAGGGGGCTCCCATCATGGAGATTTATAGTGAGGAGGCAATTGCGGACCAGCGCGAGTGTCTCGAGTTGATGATGGAGTTGCGCAAACATGCTCTTGCTGAGCAAAAGGTTTTTGAATCGGAGTACGGGACCAATGCCGAGCGGATCTCTCTTGTGGGGATGTCCTATGAGCACAAGAACATCAATGCCCGCCTCACTGCGATGAAGGATCGTTTGAGCCGCATCGGCATGACGGCGGGAGATTTTCAGGCCCTCGAATCGACCGGTAAAATCCGTGATATTTTTACCATCAATGCTCCTGCAACGGGAAGTCTCCTGGGTGCGCTGCCTCATGTTGGGAGCCGTTTCACCTCGGAGTCGATACTCTTCAATCTGGTTCCCCTGAAGGAGGTCTGGTTCGTGGCCGATGTCTACGAGCAGGACCTCTCCCTGCTCAAGCTTGGTGAAGAGATCGCCATCCAAAGCAAGTCGAGCCCCGGCAGGGTCTTCAAGGGAAAGTTGGTCTACATCGGGAAGGAGGTCGATCCCCGGAGGCGGACAGTGAAGGCGCGCTTCCTTGTCCCCAACCCGGATGGACTTTTGCTGCCCCAACTCTCTGCGACAGGAATGCTTGTGGTCGGAGGAGAAAAACCTCAACTGGCCGTCCCGGCCTCGGCAGTGATCGACACGGGACGCAGGCAACTTGTCTATGTGGAGACCTCCCCGAATAACTTTGAGTTGCGGTCTGTCAAGATGGGGGCGCAAGGTGAGGTCGCCGCGAACGGGGAGATGAGTTCCATGAAGTGGGTGCCCGTGACCGAAGGACTCACCGCAGGGGAAAAAGTCGTGATCTCCGGGGCCTTCCTGATCGATGCGGAAGCCCAGATGCAGGGACTGCCTGCCTCGGGCAACCCGTAGCACTCCCGGAAGCCGAAACCATCGACCGGCCATGATTGATCGTCTTGTCAGATGGTGTCTTGAGAATAGGGCACTGGTGCTCATTCTGACGTTGATCATCACCTTCGCGGGGATCCGGGCCATCTATCAGACGCCTGTCGATGCCATCCCCGATCTCAGTGAAAATCAGGTCATTGTCCTGACGGATTGGCCCGGGCGCTCCGCACAAGAAGTGGAGGACCAGATCACCTATCCTCTTTCGACGGCACTGGAGGGCCTGACGGGAGTTCGTGAGGTGAGGGCTCAGTCGGCCTTTGGCTTTTCCATGCTGACGGTCATCTTCCACGATTCTGTGGATGTCTATTTTGCCCGGACCCGGGTGCTGGAACGACTCAACTCTCTGCCCTTCAAGCTCCCCGAGGGGGTGACCCCGAAACTCGGGCCCGATGCCACGAGCATCGGCTGGATTTACGAATACTACCTGGATGATTCAGCTGCAATAAAGGCAGGTCATGGCCTGGATCTGGGGCAGCTACGCTCTCTGCAGGATTGGTTTGTCAGACTTCAGTTGAACTCCGTTCCCGGGGTTGCCGAGGTTGCAAGCATCGGTGGATTTGTTCGCCAGTATCAGGTCGATGTGAATCCCAACAGGCTTCGTGCTTACGGTCTTCCTCTTTCCGCAGTGATCGAGAAAGTCAGGGGATCCAGCCGAAATGTCGGTGGTGGCAATATCGAGGTCGCCGGGCGAGACATCACCATCCGAGGGGTCTCGCTGGTTCGTTCCGACGATGACTTGAAGTCGTTGCCTGTCGGATACTCCGATGGTCGCCCCATTCTGCTCGGGCAGGTGGCAACCGTGGGGATGGGTCCCGAACCGAGGAGGGGAGCTCTTGATGTGGGAGGGCGCGAGGCCGTCGGGGGAGTCGTCGTCATGCGCTATGGGGAGAGCACCCAAGAGGTCATCGGGAAGGTGAAGGAGAAGATTGTCGAGATCAGTAAAGCGCTTCCCCCCGGAGTCACGATCAAGCCCTTCTATGATCGCAGTCAACTCATCGACCGGGCGGTGGGCACGCTGCGCATCACGCTGATCGAAGAGATCCTTCTGGTCACGCTGGCTCACCTCCTTTTCCTGGGACACTTGCGGAGTGTGATCATCGTCACCCTCCCGCTCCCCCTCTCAATCCTGATCGCCTTCGTCCTGATGAAGTGGACAGGTGTCACTTCCAACATCATGTCGCTCAGCGGACTGGCGATCGCCATCGGCGTGCTCGTGGATGCCGGTGTCGTGGTCACCGAGGCCGTGATCCGGGAAGCTCATTCCGTGCAGGAGGGGCGGGTGCCGGGCCTCTCCTACCCGAAAGATATCTTTGCCATCGTGATGAGGGCGACCCATCTGGTGATCCGCCCGATTTTCTTCGCGATGCTGATTATCCTGCTGGCCTTCATTCCTGTCTTCGCCCTGGGAGGCGAGGCGGGAAAGTTATTCCATCCGCTGGCCTTCACCAAGACTTACGCGATGGCCGGGGCGGCCCTGCTCGCGCTGACGCTGGTTCCCGTTCTTGCCTCCTTCTTTGTCAGGGGAAGGCTCCATGACGAGGGGGAGAATCCCCTGATGAGGTACCTGCTGGGACTCTACCGACCCGTGCTGGAGTGGGCTCTCGACCATCGCAGGACGGTGGTGGCCATGGCCTCCGTGATCCTGCTTGGGGCTCTGGGGCTAGGTAGCACGATCGGATGGGATTTCATGCCACCTCTCAATGAAAGAGCCGTGCTCTTCATGCCGACAACATTGCCCAGTGCCTCACTGCCTGAAATCAACCGCGTGATGTCGGCCCAGGACAAGATTCTCTCTTCTTTCCCGGAAGTGGAGAGCGTGGCCGGCAAGCTTGGGCGCGCTGATTCGGCCACCGATCCAGCACCCATCTCGATGATCGAGACAACGATCATGCTCAAACCTGTTTCGGCATGGCGGCAGGGCATGACGATGGAGAAGCTCCGCGCCGAGATGCTGCTGAGGATGCAGCAATTCCCCGGTTTTGTGCCTGCCTTTCTCCAGCCGATTGAAAACCGGATTCTCATGCTCAATACCGGCATCCGTGGACAGGTTGCCGTCAAGATCTTCGGCCCCGATCTGAAGCGTCTCGAGGCCCTTGCGGTCGATGTGGAGGGGATCCTCAAGAATGTTCCTGGAGCGACCGACGTGTACGCGGAACGTGTTGTGGGAACCCCCTACTTGGAAATCGCTGTGAGGCGTGATGACGCGGCCCGCTACGGCGTGCCGATCGCAGAAGTCAACAGTGCCATCGAGAGCGCGATCGGCGGAGCGACCTTGGAGACAACCATCGAGGGGCGGCAACGTATCCCGATCCGGGTACGCTATCCCAGGGAACTCCGGGGGGATCTTCCCTCACTGGAACAAGTTCTTGTGACCTCCATGCAGGGGGAGAGCATCCCCCTCTCCAAGGTGGCGGATTTTCACCTGACAACGGGACCAGCTATGATCTCGAGCGAGAATGGCAATATGCGCGTCTTCGTGCAGGCCAATGTCCAGAATCGTCCCTTGGCGACCTTCGTCGAGGAGGCCCAGCGAATGGTCTCTGAGCAACTCCAACTTCCTCCCGGTTATTACATCTCGTGGGGAGGGCAGTATCAGAAGCTGATCGCCGCTTCCCATACGCTCTTGGTGATCTGTCCTCTGGTCGTCCTGATCATCTTCGTGCTCCTCTTTCTCACTTATCGTTCTTGGAAGGAAGCGGCCCATGTCCTGCTGGCCGTTCCTTTTGCCCTGTCCGGGGGGCTCTATCTTCAGTGGCTCCTTGGCTACAACTTCAGCGTGGCGGTGGCCGTGGGCTACATCGCCCTTTTTGGCACAGCCGTTCAGACCGGAATCATCATGGTGATCTACCTCAAAGAGTCGCTAAACGCAAAAATTGCTGAGAAAGGAGCTGCACTTTCCCTTGATGAACTCCGCTCCGCCGTCTTGCAGGGCGCGCTTCTGCGCCTCAGACCAAAGGTCATGACGGTCACAACCATCGTGGCCAGTCTGCTGGTCATCATGCTTCCCGCGTTTTCCGGGGAGAGAACAGGGATTGAGATCATGAGGCCGATCGCCGTGCCCGTGATCGGGGGAATGATCAGCAGTCTGCTGCTGATCCTCCTCGTGACTCCCGTGTTGTTCTTCGGGTTGAGAAAGCGGGAGATCGGATTAAAGTAAGTTGTGCTTCCAGTCGCAAAGCAGTAACCATCATTCCTCGACCGCCGATCTTAAGGTTGCCCCACTCCTAAATCGTCTACAGCCCAATTCCTACTTTCATGTCCGATCCCCGATACGACACCCTGGCCCGAGTTCTTATCTCGCACTCCACGAAGCTCAAAGCCGGTGAGCGAGTCCTCATCGATGTGGCGGAAACGCCGGAGGAATTCGTGATCGCCTTGATCCGTGCGGCCCGTGCCGCGAAAGCCGAGCCCTATGTCGTGATGCATTCCGGTCGTGTCAGCCGGGAGCTTGCCATGGGAGTCACCGGCACGCAGGCGGCCACAATGGCCGAATTCGATCTAGCCAGGCTTAAAAAGATGCAGGCCTATATCGCCGTGCGCGGATCCCAGAACATCTCAGAGATGGCCGATGTTCCCCAGTCCCAGATGGCGCTTCTCTCCGCCAAGCTGCGCCCGGCCCTTGACTACCGGATCAACAAGACCCGCTGGGTGGTCCTCCGCTGGCCGACTCCCTCGATGGCCCAGCAGGCTCAGATGAGCACGGAGGCATTCGCCGAGTTTTTCTTCCGTGTCTGCACGCTTGATTACGCCGCGATGATGCCGGGGATGAAGGCCCTCAAGGCTCTCATGGACAAGACCGACCGTGTCGAAATCACCGGACCCGGTACGGATCTCCGCTTCAGCATCAAGGGAATCGGTTCGGTGATCTGTGGTGGCGAGCACAACATTCCTGACGGTGAGGTCTTTTCCTGCCCGGTGAAGGATTCCGTGGAGGGATACGTCTCTTTCAACGCCCCGACGCTCAATCGTGGCATTGCCTTCGACCAGGTCCGTCTCGAATTCTCGAAGGGAAAGGTCATCAAGGCAACCGCCAACCACACGAAGGCGCTCAACGAGATCCTCGACACGGATGCCGGAGCCCGCTTCATCGGGGAGTTCTCGTTGGGATTCAATCCTCATATCCTTCATCCCATGCGCGATATCCTTTTTGACGAGAAGATTGCCGGATCCTTCCACTTCACGCCGGGGCAGGCCTACGAGGTCGCTGGAAACGGCAATAAGAGTGCCATCCATTGGGATATGGTCTGCATCCAGCGCAAGGACTACGGTGGTGGCGAGGTCTGGTTCGACGGCAAGCTGATCCGTAAGGATGGTCTCTTCATTCCGCCGGCCTTGCAGGCGCTTAATCCGGATCGATTACTAGGCAGGAAGTCCGGATCCACCAAGAAGCGGACCGGTTAGGCAAGTAGGCGCTCTTTTCAAAAGCCCCCATGATGCTCTGGCGCTATATTCAAGAGACGGCGAGAAAGTTCCACGAACTTCTCGATGCCAAGGATGCGCCCCATTCGGTCGCGGGGGGCACTGCAATCGGTGTCTTCTTTGGATTTCTACCCATTTTTGGGCTCAAGACCCTGGGAGCTATGGGGGTTTCCATGGTGACCCGATGCAGTTTGGTCGCCTCGGTGATCGGTGTCTCTCTCCATGATCTCCTTCTTCCGATCTGGCCACTGATCTTACGTTGGCAGTTTCAGGTTGGTTTCTGGCTACTGAGTCATCCTCATCATTTTGCCCCACGGTTACACCGGGCAGATTTCAAACTTTCTGAGTTGCTGCAGTGGGATAGCTTCGTTGATATAGGCCTTCCATTAGCCCTCGGTGGAGCGGTTATTGCGCTTCCCATCTCAATTATTTCCTATCTGACTGTGCTGGCCATTATGCGTCTTCGGCAGGCTCGGAAGGCAGCCAAAGAAGTCGCCAACGACTCCGTCGATAAAGCTTGGGAAAAGCCGTGATCTAATTTCCTCTATGAGGTGTTCAGGAGGTGGCTATTCCGTCTTGGTCCAGTCGGGTGGCTCCACGGCACGGTAGTTGCAGTGCCAGAGGCTCTTCTGGAAGCGGGTGACCGTCCCATCCTCTTCCCGGTCATTATCTCCGGCATAACTAGCCACTTGCTGGCCGCATTGCAGCCAGTAGAAGACCAACAGGACGATCAACCAGCGCCGATGCCGCCAGAGGGAGAGCGTGAGTCCGGGAATCAGGATCACGTACCAGTTCATGACCCACGCCATACTCTTGATCATAATCCAGAACATGATGCTGGGAAGGGCCTGAGGAATTCTCCTCTGCCAAGATCCCCGTGTGGTGAAGACAAGCAGGAGGACTAACGGACACGTGGTAACTACCTCGTTCCAGACGATCCGGATATGGGAAACATCCTCGAAGTGCTCCATCACCCCCTTGCGCCAGAAGAGCGGCCAGTAAAAGGGATTGAGAAGGTTTTCCTGATTTTGCAGGGGAAGAAGCCAGAGGTCGTGCCTACACCAATAGAACGGGGCAAAGGGAAGGAAGGTTGCAAAAAAACCGATCAGAAACCCGACCACTGCCTTGCGCGGCTCGAGATGCCTCCGGAGGAAAATTTCGTAGAGCAAATAGGGTGCTACCAGGAGAGCTAGTTGCTTGGTCTGAAGCGCCAGCATGAAGGCCGCGCCAGTCCAGAGCCATCGTCCGCTCCTGGCGGAGAGGACGGCAAGGACAACAAGGAAGGTGACAAAGCTCTCGTACTGCCCCTCGTGGGAGGTGTACCAGATGGTGACCGGGGCCGAGAAGACGAGCAACCCGGCCCACCAGGAGGTGGCCCTTGCAATCAGGAAGGCTGAGCCCAGATCAAAGAGTGTGAGAGTTAGCTTCACCCAAAAGAGGCCGGCCCCCAGAGTTCCGAACACCGCGAAGAAGAGGAGGGCTAGCGGCGGGTAGATGTAGCCGATTTCAGTCCAAAACTGAGACCAAAATTCATGGGGAAACTGTGAGGGGAGCAGCTTGTAGAAGACGGCAGGGTTCTCAAAGAAGTGAGAGGTGAATCCGAGGTGTCTGTACAGGTCGGAGGTATCGTCCGGAGCCTGCGCGCAATAATAAAGCCGAATCACCAGAGTGAGCAGAAAGGCCATGACAAACCATGCCCTAGCCGTGCCGGAAAGTTTTCTGCGAACGAGGAGGGTTGAAAGCGCCGAAATGTTCATCTAGTTGCGTTCGGCGTGCGGTTCATTTCAGGTTCAGCGGAGCATAAAACGAGCCGGGAAGAACAGGTGTATTTATTTTTACGGAATCGGCGCTTCCCTTTTCGGGTCTAAAAGGACTATATTCCGCCCCCCATTATGTCGGATCCCATCCTCACTTTTGGCCTTCCCTCGGGCAGCCTCATGGAAGCCACCCTGTCGCTGTTCAAGCGGGCGGGCTTCTCCATCTCCGGAACGAGCCGCTCGTATCGTCCTCTTGTGGATGATCCTGAACTGCGCCTTCGCATGCTGAGGGCTCAGGAAATCAGCCGTTATGTTGAGGGAGGTTTCCTTGACTGCGGTATAACAGGTCGCGATTGGGTCGAGGAGAATGGCTCCGAGGTCGAGGTCATCGCGGAACTTCCCTACAGCAAGGCAACGGCCAATCCCACCCGCTGGGTCATAGCCGTCCCCGAGGATTCTCCTTACAAGTCAGTCAAAGATCTCGAGGGCAAACGCATCGCCACGGAGGCTGTCGGTCTCACCCGCCGCTACTTCGAAAGCAAGGGAGTGAAGGCTGAACTCGAGTTTTCGTGGGGAGCCACCGAGGTCAAGGTTCCCGATCTGGTCGATGCCATCGTGGACATCACCGAGACAGGTTCCTCTCTTCGAGCCAACAAACTCCGCATCCTCGAGACGATCATCGAGTCCTATCCGGTCTTTGTGGCGGGCAAGAAGGCCTTTGCAGACAAGTGGAAGCGTGAGAAGATGGAGCGCGTGGCCCTTCTGCTCGTGGGAGCACTTACCGCCCGCGACAAGGTCGGGCTCAAAATGAATCTTCCCCGGATAAAATTACAGAATCTCCTCGACGCATTACCCGCTCTCCGCAATCCTACAGTTTCGCCTCTGGCCCAAAACGACTGGGTGGCTGTGGAAACAGTCATCGACGAGAAAATCGTCCGGGAGATCATACCGCAACTGAAGTCACTCGGTGCCGAAGGCATCATCGAATACCCTCTGAACAAAGTCGTCTACTAAGACGACTCAGACCTAGACATACCATTCTACGCAAGTAGTCCAGAACCGAAAACAGCCCGATGGGATCAATCAAAAAGAAACGTAAAGCCAAGATTGCCAAGCACAAGCGCCGCAAGCGCATGAAGCTTAACCGGCACAAGAAGCGCCTGCGTTACAAGTCCTAAGGACTGGTAGAAGCCCAGTTTGGGCCAGCAGACCGCCTGAGAAAGGGTAGGTCTTTTCAAGACAAGCTCCCGGATATACTTCGGGAGCTTTGTTCGTTTTTCGATTAGTCGGCCCCCTTTGCTCCCTTTGTTTTTTGTCAGGTCGATCTGTCATCGGCAGAATCGTTGATGGTAGGGCGTAAAAGCCCTAAAAGAGGACGCAACCGATCAACGCAAAGGAAAATATACCCCCACCTCTCGCCGAAGGGTCTGCCACGCTTACTGGGGCTCGAAGAGGATCCGCCCGCATTGAGGGCATCCGATAATCTCTTTCTCGGCCCGTACTTCCAAGATGGTCTGCATGTTGACCTGCATATTGCATCCAGAGCAGACACCATGTTCCACTGTGACAAGCGCGACTCCATTCTTGCTCTTGAAAAGCCTGTTATAACGATCGAGAAGGTCCTCGTCGATCCCGTCAATAAATGAGGAGCGGGTGGCTTCGAATTCTTTCTGCCGGGCATCCAGATTTTCCCTGCGGGTGATAAGGGAAGCCATGTGGGATTCCACCTTTTTCTTCTCCGCGACATGGGCCTCCTGAGCTTGCTGAAGGGCTGGCTTAAGGGCCTCCGCCTCCTCCATAAGAACAAGTTCACGATCCTCCAGTTCCACGATCACCTTTTCCGCCATCTCGATCTCGTGTCTCAGGGCCGAGAATTCCTCGTTCTTACGGGTTTCGAGCTGTTGGTTCTTGTAGCGGGAGATCTGGTCCTGCTTGGACTTGACCTCGACCTCAAGCTTCTTGCGCTCGACTTCTATCTCCCTCTGGCGGGTTCGAGCGGCCTCAAGTCGGTCATCGGCTGCCTTGAGTTCGCGGTCGCGGGCAGCCTTCTCGGCTGGAAGGGCCGCAATCTCCGTGAGGGTGGCGCGAAGTTTCTGGTCGCGGTCCTGAAGGGTGAGGAGTTTTTCGATGGATGGTAGCATGGAGTGGTTGGTTGCTCTATTTCCAGAGGTAGGACTGGGTCAGGCCCACAATCTTGCCGTTCACGATCAAGAGGCAGCGCCAGTTGGTCACGGGGCCGTTCTCAAGGTAGTCGTCTCCGATAATGGTGAACTGCGTCCGGACGGATCCCTTCACGGCCGGGTAGCTCTTTTCACGGGCCATGACAAAGGGCCCGAGGTTGGCCTGACGGTATTCCAAGCGCACGGTGACATCGGAGGGGGTGCCATGGTTCCACCAGAAGAAGTTCAGGTAATTTCCCCGAAGAGCGTTTCTGTCGAGCTGAGTGGTGGCTGGCCACATGTAATATTTGCGCTCGAACTCGATAGCCTCGTTTTTCGGTCCCGAGGTGATGAACGTGCTGGGGTCGTTCAGGAATTGGGTTTTCTTCCGGAAGGAGAAGTTGGAATCGATCGCCAAGGGAAGGATATCAGCCTTCTCTAGCTTTACTTGGGGAGGTTCGGGCGCGGCACATCCGGCTACCATGAGGAAGATAGCCCCGATCAGGATCGCAAGGGCGCCGTGCCGGCAGCGGAAGACGTCGGTCAGATGAGGCATCAGGCGGAGAATAAAAGCGTGTGACCGACGGAGTGTCAATGAGGCTTGGACACCTCGAGGGGGGTGCGGGCGTATAAGGCCAATCTTGACGGTTGATCAAGTAGCGCCCAATGTCCCATACATGAGCCAGTTTCAACGCTCCTT
>Ga0207955_1000264_pt1 | contig 16229 bp, 19 predicted proteins | sample CryBogCBE29Jun09_FD_184563 | JGI IMG/M metagenome (GOLD analysis project Ga0207955, IMG submission 184563) | Freshwater microbial communities from Crystal Bog, Wisconsin, USA - CBE29Jun09 (SPAdes) (version 2) | ecosystem: Environmental > Aquatic > Freshwater > Lake | place: Crystal Bog... | reverse complement strand
AGCAGCAGGGGGGGCAATCCCGACTTTTGTTTCTATAGCATTCATAGTACAAAATTGATTTTTTTGAAAAATTAATTTCCTACTATGAATCTCTATAATAGAAAAAAAATATATTTAATTTTCCGTCTCCTGTCGTTAATACTATATGAAATTATTAATTCCATAAAATTAATTTCCTACTATGAATCTCTATAATAGAAAAAAAATATATTTTATTTTCCGGCTCCCGTCGTTAATACTATATGAAATTGTTAATTCCATTTAGTATTTTTGGTACTGTAGATTATTCAGGTTTAAATCTGGGATTTAATTTGAAAAATACAAGCGAATACCTATCGCCTTTGAATGCTAAAGTTTGATGTTTATGAAGACTACCATTGAACGCAATAGGACGATATTTTATATCGTAAGGTTTTCCATCTACTACTATTTGACCGCCTGTATAATCTCCTAATCCTATTATAACTGACATACCAGCATTGTTTTCGTCATAATGGGGTTTTGTTTTATAATTATGATTTACTTGTACTGATGTAAAAGGAAAGGGACATATCTTTTTACCTAACGCAAAAACGGCTTTTTGTAATTCAGGGAACTTATCGGTAAAACGGCTGCTATGATATCTATGATGATATCTATCGTTCTGTAATCCTAAAGTTATACTTCTGCCTACGCCTGAATTGAGTCTATCGTAGTTCGTAGGAACTTTAATATTTTTTAATTGCTTAAGTACATCTCGTACAAGATTGTCGTCGGGACTTACGAACTGACGGACATATATGTTTTTATCATTCTCGTCAAAATGTTCTGGTTTCATTCTATTCTTGTACTTTGATTTTTATACCGGTATTATATCTGTCATATAACAGACAACAGTCAGTTTTACGCCATAAACATTTTAAACCGCTATTCTTAATCATATAGTAAAGTTTTATGTTTGTTTGGTCTAGTATTTGTATATACATCGGTAGATTATTCTCGGCGAGTTCTTCAACTTCTGCGTATCCGTAAAGGTAGTAGTCGTCGCTGCGGTTTAATAAAGGTTTGTTTGTTTGATATTCTGGAGTACAGAACTCGTTATAAACATCTTCAGGATTTGTAGATAGTTTGGCTCTATAGCGTTCTGCTTTAGTTCTGCCTAGCATTCCTGCTATTAAGTTGTTATAGACTTTTGTATATTTGCTGGAGCCTTTACATAGTTTAACGATACCGTCAAGCAATGGTTTAAAATATTGTCTAGGTCTTGTATATGATGGTATGTATTGTTTTATAATGACAAATGAGATGCCTTCCTTTTCGGCTACATTAAGTATAGTAGCAGAATAAATATTTGATGAATGTAATAAATCCATATCATAAGTAATAACATAATACAAACCGTTCTTAAGTTTGCCTTCTTCAGTTCTTGCTGTATCTGCGTCATAATCTTCAAACTCGTCCATAAAGTCATATACTAACCAGTCATCCATAGGCGACATCAAAACGCTAGTATGAGCCTTAGCAATATCTACGCAATGTATGCGTCCTGTCTTTTCTAAAAACTCAATAGTAGGAACAAGACTTTCAATTTCGCCGCCTAAATCGTTATCTATAAAGTACTGACCGAACCAAGTTAAACCGTAATGAGTTCTATATTTAATACCTTCCAAGTTTAAGATATCAAATGCGACTGGATTGAATACGCTTTTTACAGTATCATACTTAAGATCTTTCATCATTTGAAATAACTGTTGAGTAGCGGACTGACCTACAAACTCAATCTTATTTATATCGCATACTGCTTTAGCGGTAGCAATATTGTCATCATCGTCAAATACATAGTATTTATCATCTAACTTGAATGAGGCGACGCCGCTCTTAGTATATTTGATGTTATTGAATGGATAAACCTGCTTACCTACTTGTTTCATAATATCAATCATCATATCGGTAGTTGATTTGCTTTGTTCGTTTTCTCGTTGTAAGATTACTACAGGTAAGGTTTTCTTTTCTTCTTCATCATCTACTTTCTTTTTCTGTTTGACTGCGTTTGAGCGTCTCATAGTTAAAGATGTACTTGAATCTACAAGCGGGTAGATATGGTTATTCATTTGTCTAAATACTAAATTAGGTAGATTCTTGTTTAACAAGCGACGAGGATTATATATACAAATCTCTTTATTATTACAATCATAAGCGAACATTTTAATACCTACAGTATCGCAGAAATATTTAAGTTGTTCTATACAAACTCCATCTTGACGAGGATTATCATCTTTGTAAGGGCTTCCATAACTATTAAACATATAGTAGAGACGACCGCCGCAAGGTTCTATAAATGCTGTAGCATCCTCAGGTATTCTACTTTTACATTCGTTAGAACAGAAGGTAGGACGATTCAAATCTTTAGACATATTAGAACAAGTTTCGCAGCCTATAAACATCTTATTGACTTCGTTCTTACCTGTAAAAATAAAATCTAATTCATCGTAGTTACTTATCTTTTTAGCCCCTTTGAGGTTTCCATAAGTAGAAATAAGATAATCATAAACGCAAGTACCATTATCAGTATTCCAGTCTTGACTCCCTTCTTTATCTAACTGTAAGGTTGCTACTCTACGCATAAGACTAGAAGTAGAACCTGATGACGCTCCAAGAGATACTATACTTGTAATGGCTCCTTCGCTTTGTATTTGGGCTACAGGGCTTTCTCTTGTAGTTTCAACTTCTAAGAATCTAATAAGGTCATTGAGTCTAGACGCAGGGTCTTCCATATTACTAATTTTTTCGCTCTTTTCAGTTACCTTAGTACGAAATGCTGTACGCTTGCGTTTTATATCATCTTCGGTTTTGTATCTAATTACGACTCTAAAGGTAACAAGTCTATCGGCTTGTTGTTGTCGTTCTGCTCTGCGTTCTGCTCTTACTACTCGTCGCTTTGCGTTATATTCTGCTTGCTTTAATTTGCGTCTTGCGTCTCGTTCTACTTGTCGCTTTGCTTCTGCTATGCGTCGCTGTTGTTCTGCTACTGCTTCTCGTCGTTCTCGTTCTGCTTCTGCTTTGACTCGTCTTGCTCTTGCTTTCTGTTCCTGTTTATTTAAATCAACAATAGACTTGTTGTAGGTTGCTGCGTCTATTGCTCGGTTACGCTTAAGGATTTTAAGCGTCGCAAATTGTTCCTGTCTGCTTTCGCTTGTATAGGTTAAAGGCTTGATTGCGTCCGCCATCTTGCTTCTACGGGTAAGAGAGGAAAAAAATCCGGGAGTTTAACGCAGACCGGGGCAAAGTCCGGGAAAATCCGCCTCCCGCCGGGTACTATGGCTAACAAGACTTAACTGCGTTTAATTTTATAAAGTACGCTCGTACCATAAATTAAACATTACTTTCCATCATTAGACTTATAATATGATTAGTACCATCATCAACTTGAGTTTCTGCTGAAGGAGTCTGTTGTAGCCCTTGACGGCGTAAGCGACGCTTCTCTAATATGCGTTCCTTATTATTTTCATAATAATTAAGCCATCTCTTTTTTTCGCTCTCTGCGGCATTCAGTCTCTCCTTGTTCTTTTCGTAGTAGTTGCGATGCTTCAATTGGTATGAGGACATTCTTTTTCTGTAATAGAGTAATATTTTTATTTTGAGCCGGGAACGCATAAATCTTTAGCCGGTCGTACTCCTTGATAAACCTGTATTCTACTACATCCATCTCTATAGACTTATATATAGGAATCTCATACATAAACGCTCGTTTGTATAACCAGAAGGTACAGTTACGAGAATGAGACAAGGTAGCCGTTAGGGTCATCTAGTAGTTGTACTCTATAAACAGGTTTTATTTCTTCCGTTATAACTAATGTAGGCGGACAGGTTTGTTTTTTCTCTTTCTGTTTCTGGTAGTATGCTCTACCATAAGCCTTCCGGGCATCTTTATGCTTTTGGTAGTATCTTTGGGCGGGGGTCAATGCGTCCATCTTCTAAAATAAAAATATTTTTTAATTGTATAAGAATGACCTCAAAACCATCAAAGGAAGAATTAGATAAGCGTTTAGAAGAGTTTGCCTTAGCATTCAAAGACGACCCAGATTTTCAACGCTTACCATTCCCGGAACATATACTTAAAAAGTTAGGACTCTATAAAGAGAAGCCTTATTTGTCAGTACAAGTAGCAGTAGATAGATGTTTAAACGCTGTAAATAATAATACTTATACTCATCAAGCAGTAGAAGTCATAGACCAAACCGGGCTCGTAATAGACTTTCCGCCTCTGCCTTTGTCGTCGCCTCCCATAGATACCAGCGAGACCAAAACCCAGCAGAGCGAGGATTCTTCCAGTCCTCCCGCTTGCGATGACGCTGTAAATATAACTCTCTCCGCTTAGGGTCTTTGTTTATAGTATAATCGCTCATACCAGCGGCTCCAAACGGTACAACTCGTTTTTTACCATCAACTAGTATGTTAGCATCGTATTTTTTACCTGGGTACTTACTTTTAGTAATGTTTATTAATTTAATACTCATTTCTAAATACATTATAGATTTTATTCATAAACTTCAGGCGATAGTACTTCTTGCGGTTGTTCGTTCATCATCATCTTAGTACGATGGTATCCTACTCTATTATGATGAACTACGGGCGGTTTTGCCTGACCTGCTGTATCTGGCGTATTCATACCTGAAGGTTCGCCTCTGGCTCGTTTCAATACTGCGGATGTCATTTTTCCTATAGTTGCTCCTGACCGTAATGTAGTAGGTAAGGCATTTGCTATAGCCAAAGGTTTTAAGTAATCCTTTGTACCTGGGAATTGACTACCGATATAAGAAAGTCCTGCTGACGCCAACTTTTGGTATGGATGAGCCATAGGGTCATTTTGTACTAGTTCGTTTGCGGTTTCGTATGATGGTAAGTACGGCTCTATTATATTGTATTTGTTTTTAATGTCTTCTATTAATTCTCCCGCCGCATATTTTTTATGATGAGGATTATACGAGCGAGCAAGCATACGAGGAGGGCGTCTCGTAGCCCTATCTAGATGTTCTAGTTTATAATATTGTTTATGCTTACCGGATGACTTATGTCCTAACATTTTATTTATTTTATAATATGATTTTAATTATTTAAAAATATTGTTGTCTCATCATATTAAGATTTAGTTCGGCTTCCTTTGCGTTTTTAATATCTTGTTTTTGCTTTTTCAGCCGTAATTCTTCCTTTTGCTTTGCTTCTTTTACCGCTCTTCCTTCAGTTATACTTTCAGGCTTAACTGCTTGTTTTCTTCCTCGTATGACATCAATAGTAATCTTTTCGGTTTCTTTAATATTTGATATAAGACCTAATTCTTTTGCTATGTCTATGTTTGTTTTATACTCCTCATAATTATCAAGTAATGCTTTTAACTGTTCCGTATCTGGTTTGTATCTTTGTTCTATTTCTTCTCGTTTGGCTTTTAATACTTTTTGTACTACAGGGTCATCTTTGACTATATCATTAAATCCTAATTTCTTAGTTATTTCATTTAATTCATCATCTATTAAAAGACTAATAGAAAGTAATTCCTCTAATACTGGATTTACATCTAAGCCAGATGCTCGTATTTTTTGTAGTATATTCTGCTTTTTCAATCCCATCGCTTCGCCGAATACTACTTTATCCAAGTCGGTATATCCTAAACCTGGTCGGTAGTTCAATAAAGCGAGGTTAGGCTGGAACATAACAGGCAATTTAGTAATACCATCATCCTTACGAGTAGCGGCTAACATTTCATCATAGGTACCATCTTTAAAGAGTTCTGCTCCGCTAGTTGTAGTACAATAACGAGGGAAGTCGCTACATACAGCCGTATTTTTATAATCTTTGACAGGATTGACTTCAGTAATACCTGGGCGTTCGCCTTTAGGTACTTTAGGAGGATTAATACGAGGTACATTACCGTAACCTATTTGCGACATAGTTGTATTACCGCCTTCTTTCAAAAAGTTCTTTGCCTGGGGTACAATTGAACTAGTAAAAAGATCTTCAAGTTGTTTCTGGGTCATATCGCAGTAAGCCTTACCATCAATTGAACCCATACGAGCCTTAGGGTCAAAGTCTCGTACCTTGCCGGTAATATGGAACTTATCGGGAGTACGAACGCTGTTAGTAATTATTTGAGTACTTCCGTAACCTTTTGCGGATACATAAGGAAAGTCTCTACCGATACGCATAAGGTCTCTTCGTACTGGTTGATAATTAGGGTCTTCAGCAGGATGCGGTACAATTTTTGGATGTATTGGGTAAGCCGTTCGCATTTCTACATATTACGAAAGAAAATACTATTCATTAAATCTCTATTGTTATAATTTGGAGCAGGTACGGGAGCATAAGCAGGTATTTTTTTCTTTCTAACTATCGGTTGTTCTATTATGTATTCAGGCTCTTCTTCGTCTTCTTCTTCATCGTCGTACTCTTCTACTACTACCTTTTTGACTGCTCTTTTTGCCTTTGGTTTAGGTTCTGCTTTATGTTTTAATAATAGTTCTCTATGCTGTTTCATTTCTTCTCGTAATAGTTGGAGTTCGCTATTTGATTGGTCTGTAGGTATCTGTACTGGCTCTGGCGTTGGCTTTGGTTTTGCGACAGGCTTGCGACGCATACCATCCTTTGAGGCGATGGGGGAACCTGGGGTTACAGGGGGCATTAATTGGGGAGGTTCCTCTATTGCCTCTTTTGTCTGCTTTCGTTTCGCTGCGAGGGCTTCTAAGGCTCGGGCGGTTGCTGCCTTCTGGGCTGGGGTACGCTCTTTTTTAGGTTTAGTAATATTAACTTCGGTATGCTCGGGTTCCATCTTATACTTTTAACAATGATTTTTTTTTCTAATAATCTACAATAATTTCCATTGTAAAAATATTGTAGCGTATTGTAAGTCATAGTAGCATTGTAAAAATTAATTACCGAGATATGATAGTATAAACTGAGCGAGAGGGGTATTAGTTCCGCCCTGTATTAAGGTATAGGGGTCGTTACCTGAACCTGATGAAAATCCAAATACTGCCTCGGTTACAAAACTATAAGTATGCCCTGTACTCATATAAAGTAGGATTTCATCGGTTAAAGGAACATTTAAAGTATATTCAGGTATAGAAGCAGAACCTGTACCATCTGCTACAACCTGGTAAGATTTATTTAATATACTTGTATTATAAGAGGTACCTGTATTATTATCTTTTAAATAATAAGCCATTGTAGTATTTGCTATAGCGTTTGCGGTTCCTGTAGGTACTGCCGGTACTGCTCGTCCGCCATTCCAATAAACTCGGTACATACCATTTAAAGGAGGGTTAAATTGCGTATTGCTGCTACTAAATGTAGGAATAGCGAAAGGATTTAATCCTCCTGCGTAGGATGCGTATAATGGCGAAGAGTTCCAAGTATAAGGATTATTATAAGGTAAGCGTAAGCCTGAGCCTGGTACTATATAAGACCAAGAGGCTAACGGCGTTGTAATTTGAGGAGGAGGATAGACCGAACCATTTATAGTACTAACGCCGGTAAGAACGCCTGTATTACTTGTAGTACCATAAGGAGGCTGACTAAATTGAGTATAAGGCGAAAACATAGTAATAGCGGTATTTGCGACATTAGTTAATATATTACCTGCTAAGTTAAGCGTATCGTTTTCGCTTGATATGGCTAACGACGCATTTGTTGCTATTTGAATACCATTACTATTTTGTAATACTAAATTACTACCAGGCGATGCGGTAATAGTATTAGTAGCAGGGTACTGGCTCCAAGTTGCTATATTAGTACTAAGATTTTGAGGATATGGTATGCCGTTAATAGTACCTGTTGAAATATTGACAGTATTTAGAGAACCAAGAGTAGCGGCATTACTAGAATATAAGTTTTGTATATATGTACCGCCATTTATAACATTACTAAGCGTATTAAGTTGAAAGGCTGACCCATTAATAGCGACATCTAAACTATTAATTATAGTACCTGCGGCTTCTACTGTAAAACTTGTATAAGGGGCAGCAATAGAACCAATACTAAATTGACCTACTCCTGATACAGCAGGCGTAGCAGTCCATTCTGGCGTAATATTATTAATAATAGGAGCAGTCTCGGTAATAGAGGTCGCAGCGGTTTCTGTAATCAGCCCGCTTTCAGTATTTGCTGTAGCAGTTATAATATTAAAATTACCAGTAGGAGCATTAAAATCAATAGTTCCGCTTTCTACTGTAAATGCTCCAGAAAGTACATTAAACTCGCCGCTATTGACTTGGGCTACTGCTCCATTTAACGCAACTAAGGCAGAATTAATATTTACATCTACTGTACCGCTAATACTAATACCTTGTTCCGCTGTTAATGTTGTACCTCCTAAGCCAGAATAGAGATTTATAGCATACGCAACGGATGTAGGAACATTACCGCCTACTTGAAATATATAAGGATAAATAGTAACATTAGGAAAATAGTCCGCTCCTGTACCTATTGTAGTCTGTCCGTTGAGTTGATTACTTTGACCTGTACCTGTTTGATTTAGTCCATAAGAATCTAATTGTACTGTATTTGTAGCAGGGTATAAACTCCAATTACTCCCCGTATTTGCGGCAGAGATATTACTACCATTAAAAAATAGGTTAGAGCCTGAGGTATTTAAAATATTATTTGACCCTCCTCCTGCTTTGAAATAAATACTATCGCCTAAATATATAGCATTGACGCCAGAAATATCATTATTTCGCATATTAAGATTACCTCCTATTATAGTATCGCCTGCTCCATCTGCTGATATATTTTGCGTATTAAACGCTAATTGAGATATAGTAGTTGTTTCGGCGAGATTTACAGTACCTCCGCCAGGATTTAAGTATATGATATCGCCGCCAGATGTCAAAGTATATACTGTACTTGTTCCTCCGCCTCCTGTACCATGAGGACTATACCAAAATGCTAATTGATTAGGATTATAAAAATTAACCTGACCGAGTTCGCTAGCAGACATTCTATAACTTATCAATATTATTAATTTTAACGGTTGCTTGATATACTTCGCTTGTCTGGGAGGGTCTGCGTATAAAACTTTCTCTTGTATCATCTAAATCAAAAGATACTACGGCTTCTCTACGACAACAGGTACTTCTTATTTTTTTATGATTTATTACGCCTAATATAGTTGAACCAATAGATACAATTAATGATATAATTGTAAGAACTTGTTGCGTAGTTGCGTCCATTTTCTTATAGTTGAGATAAATGTACGAGACTTAATGCGGGAGGGCTTATAGATGTAAAAGTTGATAATGTTGATACGGATGCTGATGTACTAAGGTATAAAAGATACTGTCCGGGTTGTATTTTTATATAATCGCCTATTTGTACTGAACCTGGTATAGTCAAAGCGTCTAACGGGGCAACTTTATGATATATATTAATAATTTGGTTTTCTGGTAATAAAGTAAAGGTTTGTAAAGAGTTCGTACTCATTATATATTATCTAAATATAGAAAAGAAAAATGTCCTTCGCAAATCAACCTTCCCGTTTGATGATTTCAAGCGACGACTTGACTTCTGGTAATGGTAATAATTTTACCTGTATTCTTCCCGAGCCTATAGTTGGAGCCATTAAAGTAGATTTATTACGAGCAGTAGTACCTAATACGCTTTATAATTTTCCTGCGTATCAGGCAAACTTTTATTATTTTAGAGATGACTTGAGCGGAGTACAAACTTTAACAATTAATACAAATCAGTACTTTGACGGTTTTGTTACTGGAGTAAATGGTTGTATAAACGGTCTTATTGATTATCTCAATACTTTTGTTCTTACTTCTGGTATTAGTTTTTCATACAATGCTGTTACATCTCGTATTACTTTATTACCAAGAAGCGGGGCTCCGTATGCTGTTCGTCCTGCTTTGCGTACCGAATGGCTTAGTAAGTTTGCTCTTAATACTCGTTTAGGCTTTGAAAGTACTCAAAGTTCTGTATTAGCATTTAGCGTAGCAGGTAATATTATGCCTAATCTTATACGCTCTAAAGTTATTTATGTACTTTGTAATTTAGTAGCAAACGATAGTATTACTACTGATGGTCTTCGTACTGCTATAGCAAAAATGCCCGTTAATTCTGTATATGGCGGACTTACTATTTATCAGCCTCCCAAACTTAATTTTTGTCGTTTAGTTCAAAACTCAGGTTATAATACTATTCAAATTACTTTATTAGACGACCAGTATCAACCTTATGGTATTCAAACAGATGAGTTTTGCGAGTTTGAAATTGCTTTTATCTATAAGGAAACCGATATTATTCCATCTATGTACTCATCTTACTATTAATCATCTATGTAATATAATATTACTGTAATGATTATCCAATAACAGCAGTAGAACCGCCGCCCAAGCGTAATACTCGGGTAAAGCGTACAACGGCTGTAAGAGTAAGAGAGTTCGCTGTTAATGTACCAGTATTTAACTGTACGACCATCTGCGAACCTGAAGAAGTAAGGGTATTAACTCCGTCCAAGTCAATTCCCATCATCTTCGCATGCTTAAGACGGTCAAAGCAGTAAGCATAAGACCAACAGTCGGCAAAGTTCCAGCCATTAGTAGAACTAGTAAGAGTACCTGAAATATTTTTATAAACTACTGAGGTAAATAAACTAGCAGGATTAAAACCGCCTCCAGATTGTAAATTAGTATTTAAATAATAGTTTGTATTATCAATGATACCGCTCTTATCAACGCTTTCAGGGGAACCAAAAGCATTCTGTAAATCCATATAGGCTCGGGCTTCGCCGATAGCGACAAAAGCAGGGTAATAGAGGGAGCCGATACGATATTGAATATCCTTAAAGGCAGGATTTGAAAAGGTAGAGTTTTGACCTGTAGCGTAAGAGCCTGTAGTACTGTAAGGAGCAGATTGATTTGTAGGAGTACAAACGACTTGAAGACTACGCATATTTTGAGATGCTTTAGAAATAACAAAAGATTGCTGTCCTGAAACTTGTACTGGCTGAGTCTGTACTAAATGGCTATCAAAAGCCCAATGTACGCCTTCTCCTGCTCCTTCAATGATAGAATCCATCATATCTAAGTATGTAGGATGTAAATCAACATAGTCTAACTCCATAGTAAGATTTGAGATAACAAATGAAGGAGTCCAAGTTGTTTGAGTAGTACTCCAACCAAAGCAGGCGTTTAATGCGTCATTAATATTAAGTTGTAAATATAACTGACCGGCGTTACGAGAAGGAAAAAGAGTATCGTTACGGAAAAATGATGTCAAAAGAGATACTGGAATAGAATATTTATTTCCTCCTGGAACTGCTGTAGTACCTAATGTAGTTACTTGCTGGTCGGTAGCGTTATTAATTGCCTTTTGGACTATATTATATTTACCTACATAAGTATCTATTGCGTTTGCTGCTGGAGTAGTAGCAGAACCTGCTCCGGAACTATTCCATTTCCAAAGACCTAACCAAGAACCGACATTATCATACCAACCTTGAGGAACTGTAGAATAGATTTCGGCATTGACTTTACGAGCAAGGTAATCGGTATCGTCCATCAATGTAGAATTAACTGATACTAAGGCTCTGCGGAATACGGAGTATGCTCCATCATCTAAACAGCATACATTAGTACCTGCTGCTGCTATTCCGTTAGATGTATTGACTTCAAAAGTAATACAGGCAGAAAGTAAGTCGGCGTAGGCTGCTCCATCTTGGATAAGAATATTGACGATACCGGAAGAGCCTGCGGATGAATATGTTTGACCGGATTGAGGTACAAGACGGACTCGGCGACGACCAGTAATAACAGATGAGGCTGCTAACTTACCTGCGACTTTTGCGACATCTGGTACTACTTCTGCGATTGTATCAGCCATAAATGGGGATGATAGAACGGAAGACATTTGTTTATATATTGTCAGGCTATTTTATATTTTGTAGTTCTGCTAATCTTTCTTCTTGCCGTAGGCGTTCCTCTTCGGCTTTTTGCTTTTTTCTATTATGATGTTCGGTAGCAAGGTTACGCATCATATCGGCAGGAGTTATACCAGATACCTTTGTTAGCCTAGCCATACTATTACTATTTTTTAACATCGGGGTACTATTAATGGCTTTATTATATCCATCATAAGCCGTATCATAATGTACTTTATGCTTTTTTTGTAAGGGCATCTTCTTTACCTAGTACTATGATTTTGTCCCAGTTATGACGAAATCGTTTGTCTTCGGGAGCCTTGTAATCTACTACTATAAATTGATGCTTACCTTTATTCATAATATCGTAATACATTTTTATAAACTCATCAGTACTAAGATGTCCGCTATGCTCTTCTGCTACTTTAGCCAAGTCGTTTTTTTGTAACGGTAATATTACATTATAGATAGTATTATTTCTCATAGCGGGACTTACCTGTTTGGAATGCTGTACGCAAATGAATACCGTAGCGTTCAGTTCATGGCGGGATATTAGGATTACCTTCTCCGCCATAGTAGGCTTGCCTCTACTACTCATCGCTTGGCTATATACAATATCATCAAAACCAATGAAAATATTTAGAGCAGACTTCCCTTCGGTCATACGCTCATTCTGGTCTTCTTTCAACTTCTCAATATATTTAGTAAAAGCCTCATCATCGTACTCAGTCATAAATACTATTTTCTTCTGCGGTAAACTTTCAAATGCTTTTTTACTATCGCTACTGCCGCAAAAAATCAGTACTTCATCGTAATAGTTCGGGAACATATTTTTAAGCCAGGAGTACATAATTGAGGATTTACCTCCTCCTATACGACCGTAAGCAATTACAGTAGCCGGGGTAACAGGAAGCATATCAGGATCTTCTCCCTTCTTTTTCATATCCTCAATCAACTTCTCCCGCTTCTTGTCTCTCCCGGTTTCTCGCTGAGGGATGCCTTCAACTCTTAGAGACATTCGTTTATTTAGCGTTAGAAAATATCTTAGGCAATAGCAGAATGAGCCATCAAAATATACAAGTACCAGGAGAAGTATCAAACGCTAAGGAAGTTGAAGCATTTGAAAACTTAGTTAGGAGTTATCGTAATTCTGGTAGATTCGTCGTATGGCGTAATGACGCAAGATACTACGAATCATCGGGTAATAGCGAATATGAGAAAAATCCAGAAGCGTACTCTATTATAAATCATAACTACTATAATTTTGAAAAAGCGAGAATTGATTTTATAATTCCTATAAATGTAAATGGGTACTTTAATGATATAACAAATGAAAACGCTAATAAAAAGTTTAAACATCTAATGATTCATTTTTTCTCGTTTGACCCGCTTCTAGTAGAGTTCAAATACAGAGATGAAGATATTTATAGCGATTATATGGCTAATATATTTCTCAAAGATGAGAAGTTTGATGAGTTAATAAAATACGCTACTAAAGGATATAAAGTATTTTTTTTAATAACTATGCGAAACAATGACTGCTATGTATGCTGTATATCTAAAAAAATGTATAAATTAAAAACCTATAGAGACCGAACAGATGATAACAAACATATAGATACGAGACGCTTCGCATATTGGAATAAATCAGTACCATTACAATCGTTATTTAATTTTTCTGTACCTCAAGATAATGCTAATTATGGTATGCCTATTGATAGAGATAATACAATAGCAGCATTGAGAACTTTGAAAAATAAATATAATAGCAATGAAGAAATAGATACCGATTTAGAAAGACCTGAAGACGATTTAAATATTGAAAAAACTCCTGAAGTAGTAGCAATACGAACATTTAAAGGACTAAGCGATAAAATTAAACATTATAAAAATGTTTTAATGTCGTTTAATATTGAAACTGAAAAAGATATAGACGGTTTTATTGATGCGACAGGAAGAAGAACAAAATATAAAGAACCTGCTTTTAGTATAGCAATGAGCGAAGCAATAGAACAGCGACCCGCTCTAAAACAAATAAAAGATACTTTAAATAATATAACAACTAACGAAGAAGCAATAAAAATATTTACAAGAATACGAAATAGTACAGGCGATATTAATGTAATACGAAGAAAAACCGAAGACGCTATAAACCGAATATTAGAACAGCGACAAAATGCTATAACAAGAAACCCGTAATATATTTACAGTACCAAAAATCAAACGCAGTTAAAAACCTGTCAGGCATAGTAGCCAGGGGGGGCGGATTCTCCCGGACTTTCCCCGGCTGCGGTAAATCTCCCGGATTTTTTCCTCTGTTACCCGTAGAAACAAGATGACCTGTCCCGGCTCCTATCGTAAATCCGTTTTACCTCAAATATTCAATAATGAAGCAGACGCAGAAAGACGACGGGTAGATTTGAATGACCTCGTCCATCCTAAGGAATGGGCTGATATGTCCCATATTAACGATTCATCTCAAATAGACGATTGTTTTAAGGTACTTTTAGATTATAAAGCGTTTTGTAATGTAAGCAGAGCAGGTACTGGTAAATCCTATAATATAATGCGTATAGAGGAAAAGTTTAAAGAGCGTTTCCCTGACGCTACTATAATAAAAATAGCCTTTACAAACAAAGCAGCAATCAATATCGGCGGTACTACGATTCATAAGTTTTTAAAATTAGATAGTAGTTTAAAAATAACTTCATCAGCGATTAAAGTTTTAAAGCATAAGACGGTACTCATAATGGTAGATGAAATGTCTATGATATCAAAAGATTTATGGCGATTACTAGTAGAAGTAAAAAGACATCTCCCTAAATCGTACTGGATACTATGCGGCGATTATCGTCAAGTTCCTCCTGTTGAAAAGGTTACTAAATGGCTAGATTACTTTAATTGTTCTGCCGTTAAATATCTCGCTAATTATACTCGTATAGAGTTTAAGGTTCGTCAGCGATACGACGAACATCTATGGGACGCTGCTGAAATCGTTTGGAATGACGGTATTATTCCTGATACTGTAAAACGAGTCAAAGAAGATATTGATTTTTTAAAAGGCAAACGAATTATTGTCTATACTAACGCTACCAGAAAACGACTAAACAAATTACTTAACGATTTACATTCTGCTGATGAAGAGGATGTAGTAGAATTACCTTACGACGGCGAGGCTGAAATAAATCAAGATGCTAAATTATATGTAGGTTGTCCTGTTATGGCTATTATGAATAAAAAAGGAGAGGAAGATATGGATTTAGTTAATAACGAAGACTTTACTATTCAATACGCAGACTATGGCGAGATTAATGTAATGAGTATGCGACCAAGCGAAAACGGCGGCGTAGAAGAACATACCTTTCAGTTTGCTACTGAAGACTTCCATAAATATTTTGTATTGAACTATGCGGCAACAGTTCATAAATCTCAAGGACAGACCATAGACAACGATATAGTAATATACGAAACTGAAAAGATGGATAAAAATCTGTTATATACAGCGATAACCCGAGCAAAAAAATTATCTCAGGTAAATGTAATAGAATGCCCTACGCAGTCGTAAAAGTCAAAGGCGGATTTAAAGTACAGAATGAAGATACCGGTAAGTTCTTAAGTAATATGCCGTTAGATAAAGAAACAGCAAGAAAACAACTAATAGCAGTAAGTATAAGCGAAGGTATTTTTGACAAGAAAAAGAAAAAGTAGTACCCTTTAGATGAACTACGACTTAGATTACCTTAAACATTATGCTAGTAGAAGAACGCCTAAGGATGAAATAACAGGATTGCCTAAACGATATGTTAGCGGTTTAACGCCTGAAGAAAAGCGTACGCAAGTAAAAGCAATCAATGAAACAAAAGAACATTATAAGCATACCGGCGAAATAATGGAACGAGAGAAAATAAATACAGACCATAAGCGTTCTCCGTTTGTTGTAAAGTTTGAAAAAATATATGGCTTTCCTATTACGAATATAGCCAGAGTCAAACAAGAGTTTCCGCAGACTGATATAGATACAATTATTAAAAAAGGAATCGGGGCGTATGCTAGTTCTGGTAGCAGACCTAATCAAACTTCTCATAGTTGGGCGTATGCTAGATTAGCCTCAGTATTAACAGGCGGAAAAGCATTAGCGGTAGATAGAAATCTTATAGGAAAGAACGATATGAGTAAAATCCTAATGAATAAAAATAAACGCATTTAAATCTACAGTACCAAAAATACTAAATGGAATTAACAATTTCATATAGTATTAACGACGGGAGCCGGAAAATAAAATATATTTTTTTTCTATTATAGAGATTCATAGTAGAAATTAATTTTTCAAAAAAAT
>Ga0207955_1000259_pt1 | contig 16639 bp, 30 predicted proteins | sample CryBogCBE29Jun09_FD_184563 | JGI IMG/M metagenome (GOLD analysis project Ga0207955, IMG submission 184563) | Freshwater microbial communities from Crystal Bog, Wisconsin, USA - CBE29Jun09 (SPAdes) (version 2) | ecosystem: Environmental > Aquatic > Freshwater > Lake | place: Crystal Bog... | reverse complement strand
ATCATTTAAATTAAGTTTGCTTACTTCAAGATATCCTCTGAAGAACGTATCAAAACCTTCATCGTTTGTCCGAGCAGTGAGCTCGCTGGTATTATCTGTTGGTGCATATGCCTCAATACGGCAAAGTTTGCGGAGGTCATTAACCATATGGGAAGCATTACCTGCAGAGCCACCAACTCCGAGTACGAATACTCTTCCTCCCTCGTTTTTAGTTTCATTTAGTACCTTTACTAAAAATTCGATCTCATCTGGTTCGATTTGAGATGCAATACCTATTACTTCATTAAAATAGTCTTCAACAAAATTCATCATATCCTCATTTGTTTATGGTACCACCAGAAGCGACACCAAACTCTAATATCATTCCTTCTTTTAAACGAGAATCATGTAAATGATCTTCGAATCCTCTATGAGGAGCATCTGATATTCTACTGTCGAGTTCAGTCATCAACTGTTACTTCTGTATATTGTTGTTCAACAGGAGTTGCATCAGGTGCTTGACGTTCTAGGAAGCCAACTTTATAGTTAGTACAACCGAAGTACTTAATAGCAAGCTCAATAACTTTTGCTGGGTCGAATGTTTTACATGAAAATACGTCCATATAAAATACGCCATCAGCTGGTACAAAGTGTGCACAAATGTTAGAAGTTTCAATCAACTGTACAAGAGTGTAGCCTTCCTTGTTACCTGAACCGAAACGAACGATCTGTGGTTCACCATAAGCGACCATATCAATATCAGTAACAAGTTGCTTTGTAAAAGCATAGATGTTATCATGGCTGTCAATAAGCTCTGCAGCTGCGCCAGAAGCATCAAAAATCAAATGGTATCCCCAGTAATCAGACATTTTCTTTCTCTCCTAGTTTTGTAATAAAATTTAATTTCTTTTCAGTTTCCCAATCTTTAAGATAATCATTATCTTCATCGAAAATCTTAAGGTATTCTTCTTCAGTAATCTCGCGATAAGAACTGATTTGCTCACCAATATGTAACTGGCTAAACTCAATTGCTTCCTGCATAACTACTGTATCGAGAGCATGCTCAAGCACATCTTCGACTTCTACAACATAACGCATGCGATGCGAACTGATCGCATCTACCAATACTAATTTTTTCATGCGTAGTTTGGTAAAATTTGTACGTAGTGAACAGAATCAATACGGAAAGAACGCCAACCACCAACTTCAATATCCCATGCGGCGATAACGTCTAAATTTTCTGGCTTCTTATGCTGCTCTTCTAGATGACCAAAATCTGTTTTCGGTGGGCAGTATTCAGGCATCAATGTGCATTTCATAAGACGTTTCGTACCATCGACTTTATCGAATGACACTTCAATAACATTAAATTTAAGATCTTTAAGAATTTCTTCTCGTTTGTATAGTGGATTGGTCATGATGTAATTGCCTCGTTCAATAGTTGTTTCGTATCATTGTTGGTTTCATTAATCTTTTCTATTAATTGAGTATAGCCTCCAATGTGAAATCCGTCAAGGACTATTATTGGATAAGATTTTGCATTTGGAAATTTATCCATAATAATTTCTCGAGTAAAATGCTCGTTTAGTTTAAACTCTGAAAAATTGATATTATTTGTTTTTAAGACGTGTTTTGCCTTTGTACAGTAAGGGCAATCTGGTTTTGTGTATACTTCAACCAATCCTATACTCATAATCTTTCACTCCAATATTTAATTTTATGTTCTTTATTATCAGGATCGTAACCAAGTTTAAACATATCATTACGAACTAACATTTCTAATTCACTGTAAATCATAACTTTCATTACAAACTTAACTCCTGATCTTTTATAGAGGTTTCATATTTATTCATCTTATCGAGGTATCCACGGTTACGAAGTTCTTTAAATACAAGATTTTCAAAACCAAACTCACCGCCAACAGCAATGGATGCTGCTCTCATATCAGCTATCTTTTTCTTTAGGTCTTTAAATGCCGATAGATCCATTTTGTGTTTAATCATATCGTCAATCATATGGGTATAGAACAAAACTTTCTTTTTTAGATTTTTATCGTTTTTAAAATCTAAATTTTCTAAATTTGGTTTCTGTATCCATTTGTTGTTTTTTAAACTGAATACGCCTTGACCTTTAGCATAACCACCTTCAGAGTCTTGAGCGTAAGGTTCAATAGGGTAGCCCAATATTGTTATATCGTGTGTAAGAGTCCATAGAACTTTTTTGCTTTGTAGATATTCATCAACAAATTCTCTATTAGGATTTAGTGCATTTCTATCAATAACAACATGAACATCGATATCTGATTTTGGAGTGTAATTGTAATTTGTATTACCTCCAATCATAATAATATCTTTAATCATTTTTGGCGGTATCTTGGCGAACTGTGCCCAAGAGTCAGCAAAGTCTAAGAGTTTCTTTCTTACATTAGACTTCAGTTCCCAACCATTCCAGAGTTTAGGATTCAAATCACTATGATACTCAAGACTAATCTTAGTTTCATTCAATCCTAAAGTATTTTTTATTGTTTTTAATGTAGATGACATAGATATATCCTTTTTCTTATCACCTATTTATTTGGCGGAGAGTGTGGGATTCGAACCCACGAAACCATTTCTGGTTCGCTCATTTAGCAAACGAGTGCTTTCGACCACTCAGCCAACTCTCCTAATTCCTATTCCTTTACTATTTCTATTTTTAATTTAGCTGTACCAGTTTCGAAGAAACCTAATGCTTTGGCTACGCCACGAGAAACATCTAGATCTCTTCCTTTAACAAATGGTCCTCTATCATTAATTCTTACGATAGCTGTTTCATTTGTTTTTATATTAGTCAATTTTAAAATAGTTCCAAAAGGGAGAACTCTACTAGCAGCCGTAAATCCATCTGGATCAAATTTTTCACCGTTAGCAGTTTTCTTTCCCTCTTGGTACCAAGAAGTTTTTATAATTTTATCTTTAGCATAAGCAATATTTGTACAGCTGGCGAATAGCACTATTGCTAGTGCCAATACCAGTTTATATGTAGACATTTATTTTCTATTATTCCTCCGTGCCTTACGCTTCGCAGATCCGATTTTCCGACGACCTTTGCGTGGGCGATTTTTTCTTTCGTGCATTATATACTCCTTTGTATTTATATCAATTAAGCGGCGAGTAGTTCTTTAAGTCTATCAGCAGCATATGAAGCAGCAAAAGCATTAGGTTTAACAAGAGGAATAACATTGCACATTCCACGAATATACCCAGTGGCTTCATTGATAACGCAAGAAGACCCGTGATGCTCATCAGGATTAATATCCAAGTGGACTTCAACATTTCTATCCTCTAGTACCTCAGCTAGTTTAATATATAGTTCTGCAATTTTATATACTTCGTTCATAAGACGCATACGTGGTTTATCTTTTTGTTGATCATAATCACGTTCACGAATTACTTCTCCGAAAATCTTACAGCCACGATTACCATCTATGTGTACAACAACTGCTAATGTATAATCGGCATGCCAAACATTATTGATTAGGAATCGTTCCGAGTCAGCACCAATATAAATTTTAGTTTCTGGTGACTGTGCATCGATAAACTGTTTTACTTCTTCTAAGTCGATTTTCTTCATTTTACACCTATTATTTGGTGTCCCCTGCCAGACTCGAACTGGCACTCCGAAGAAGCAGATTTTAAGTCTGCTGCGGCTACCGATTACGCCAAGGGGACTATTTCGGGATGTGTGACCTACTAACTTTCACTGATATCCATTCATTATAATAGCCTTTATCTTCTAAAACGTCAAGTGAAAATTGCATCTTTGCCTCGTGATAATTACACTCGCCTTTGGTTTTACACAATCTTAAAATTTCTCTTCTGAAATTATGTGCACCTAATAATTCGACGTCGGCTTTTAGTTCTTTATTAGAACCATAATAATTTTTCCAATCTGATTCAATGGTTGTTTTTTTCTTTTTACCTTTGATCTGTTTGGTTCTTTTAAATTTGAGCAGTTTCTTACCGATATATTTTTTACCGCTTGACATATTTACAATGAGGTATACGAATCCTATGTAATCATCTAGGATTTCTGAACTAACTGCTTGTCCTTTGTGTAGCCAAGGATTATCGTAGCTTATTTCCAATATACCAATTCCATTCGTCCGTCAAGATGCTCAACTATGGCGGAACAGGTTTCAACCCAATCCCCACAGTTTATATAGCTTATTCCTTCGACGTTTCGAATGTTTGGATGATGTATATGCCCACAAATGATACCTTGGACATTTTTAATTTTTGCGTATGAAGCTAAATTCTCTTCGTATTTGCCAATAAAGTTTACAGCTTTCTTTACTTTATATTTTGCCCATGCACTTAATGACCAATGAGGTAAACTGAAAAGGTTTCTAACTCTAACAACAGCAACATTAACATAGATAAGCATATCATATGCCCAGCCACCTAAATGTGCTAGCCATTTCATTTTATTAATAACTACGTCAAATTGGTCACCGTGTAATACGATATATTTTTTACCATCAACACCTTCATGAATACATGTATCGGTTAATGATATGTTACCAAATTGATGTTCGCCAAAACTACGAAGAAACTCGTCATGATTACCTGGAAGATAAACAATTTTAGTATCTTTGCGAGCTTTGCGCATTATCTTTTGTATAACATCATTATGTTCTTGTGGCCAATAAAATGATTTTTGTAATGCCCATCCATCAATAATATCGCCAACCAGATATAGCTTTTCACACTCGAATGTTTTTAAAAATTCAAGTAGCTTATCTGGTTGGCTCATTTTAGTCCCGAGATGGGTGTCCGATATGAATACCGAACGATACTGTATCATCAGAATCGTTCTCTATCCTGATCGTCCCAATCTTCATCCTCGTTTTCTTCTTCGGCATCCCAATCTTCGTCATCACTAGCGTCTTCAATGATTACATCAAGAATTGGATCAATACCGACAAGATCAGCATTATCAATATGGTTCTCTTCTAAAACTTCAAGAATACCATAATACACTTCGGTACGAAGATCATCATCTTCAATAGTAAGTTTAATGGATTCTAAAATTTCTGTAATTGTAGAAATAGTGCTCATTTATTACTCCTTACATTGCTTTTTCTTATCATCAGCAAGAGTCTTTAGATCAGTAGTAATCACAGGATTCTTAGCTGTTTTGGAGTCGGGAATAGGGAACGTCATACCAGTAAGTTTTTCAATATCTGCCACAGTCACCTGATACTGAGTGTAATCAGAGTTTAAGCCATCTTTGTGTGGGAACAAGAAAGCATAGGTTTTCTTGGTCACATCATCAATTAAAATTTTATATAGGTAATCTGGTACAACAACTTTGTCGACACCAATAGTTTTTGTACCACCAAAGTTACCAGCATATTCTGTGTGCGGATGCTTAGTTGAATATACCCATGCACGTGAAGCTGATTCTAGGTTCTTCCAAGTACCACGATTAACAGAAGGAAGTTGTGGGCTCATATTAGACATAAGGAATGACTCATGTTCAACCTGTGGATCCCAAGACATATCAGCATCATTAGCTAGGTGGCCTTGGTCATATCCAGAAGCAGCATAGTCAGATGGCTTGGCTGAAGCAGGTAACGATTGGTCAGCAGCAAATGCATTAGTACGCTCAACACAACCAATAGCATGATCAGGCGTTAAAGTCCAAGCAACCCAATCTGGAGTATGAGTATTCGGATTAAAAGCAAGTTCATAAGCTGCACGACAAACTACAGTATCACCAGCCTTCACACTTGGCTGACCGTAAGGAATTTGAGTAGCGCATGATGTAACAGGATGAGGAGGAACTTGGTCAGCTGCAACAGCATAAGAAGCAGCTGCTAAAAATAAACTAGAGAGAAAAATTCTTAAAACTTTCATTTGTCAGATCCTTTTTAACACCGCCAACAATGTAGGAAGATATTTCCGTTTCTTGTGGCGCAACTTGAACTTCAGAACCGCTGATCCATTTTTGAGACCATGGCAATGGATTAGAATTACTTTTATATATAGGCGAAAGACCAACAGCTGTCATACGTTTATTGCAGATCCATTCAACGTATTCATTCAATAGATGTTCATTAAGACCAATCATAGAACCATCTTGGAATAGATACTTGGCCCATGCTTTTTCTTGCTCAGCTGCATCTTTAAACATCTTGATAGATTCATCACGTGTTTCATCACGGATACGAGCAAAATCAGGATCGTCAGTTGGCAATACCTTTAGTAGCTGTTGAGTGCCAGCAAGATGAAGGTTCTCATCGCGAGCAATCAACTTGATGATCTTAGCATTGCCTTCCATTTTTTTTAATTCAGCAAATGCCCAAGAGCATGCGAAGCTGACATAGAAACGAACACCCTCAAGAATGTTGACTGACATAAGCGTAAGCCAAAGTGCTTTCTTATGTTCGTAACTGGCGTTTGTATTATATCCATTCAAGCCATGGAAATTATTCATATCAATCAAGTTATCATAGTACTTGCTGATATCACCAGCGCAGTCTACAATTTCTTTCATATCCATCATACCATCAAAAATTATAGACGGGTCGGCGTATACGTTCCGAATGATGTGAGTGTAACTGCGTGAGTGAATAGATTCGCTGAACGCCCATGTAAGGATCCAGTTCTCGAGTTCAGGAAGTGAGCAGATAGGACCAAAGGCAGCTGTTGGGGCACGTCCTTGTACTGAGTCAAGAAGGATCTGTCGTTTAAGATTGGAGGTAAAGATGTGCTGTTCATGAATAGTCAATCCTCTAAAATCTTTTGAATCACGTGTAACGTCAATTTCTTCTGGACGCCAAAAAAAGCCCAACTGTTTCTCAGTTAGCTTTTCGAGAAATGGATATTTTTGTTTATCATAACGAGCAATCGTTACGGGATCATCAAAGAATGCATAAACCTTTGTTGGATCTTTACGGTTAGTTGAATCAAATACACTCACGCTGCTTTTCTCCAGTACTTTTTAGCATCATAATCCATATAGCCTTCTGGCATTTCGTATAGCTTTTTAGTATCAAACTCAAACAAACATGGTGTAAGATTATCTTTAGTTTTTACATGAACGATAGTTAGTTCTAGTGCTTTCTCGATTTTATAAAAGATCTCTTCGTGTGTAAGATTGAGTTTATTCATTTACCATCTCCCGTCGTCTATGTAAAAGTGAATGCCGACAGGTCCAGCGACTAATCTAAAAACAATAATCAATCCTGGATCCATATCGGATTTTGTATTAACATAATAATACGTTCTCCATTTAAATGGATTTAAATAAAGTTCAATTTGAAAATCTGAATTTTTAATATAATTAATTAAATTTTGCATGATTCACAATCTTCATCATCAATTTCACCAAGAGCCAATGGAGTGCCGACATCAATTTCACCAGCACCATCATTTGTATTAAAATAATATAACTGTTTACCGCCATACTTATAGAACATCAATAGATGCTGAATCATAACACTCATTGGAATTTGTTCTTCGTCGTAGTATTTTGGGTTATAGGAAGTGTTGACTGATATTCCTTGATCAATAAACTTTTGCAGCACGCTAGCGATCTTAATGTATCCTTCTGGGGAAACTTGGTCCCAAAGTAAATCGTACTTTCTCTTAAGTTTTCTAACTTCGGGGACAACCTGTTTAAGAACTCCGTCCTTGCTTTGCTTAACAGATACAAGAGATCTGACAGGCTCGATTCCGTTGGTTGAGTTTGAAATCTGAGCACTGGTTTCCGCTGGCATGAGAGCCATGAGCGTGGAATTACGTATGCCATATTTTTTAGCATCCTCTCTTAATTGATTCCAATTCATATTATAGACTGGATCGACTATTTCGTCAACTTCTTTTTTGTAGGTGTCGATTGGCATGATGCCAAGGGAATATTTTGTTTCATTAGATTTAGATGGAGCTCCCTTTTCAGCGGCGAGCTCGATCGAAGCCTTAATGAGATAGTAAGACCAAGCTTCGGCGTATGCATGTAGTTTATTCAAACCTTCGTGATTGATATGCTGATAAGTAAGATCATTCCGAGCCAACCAATAAGCGAGATTGATAATACCAATACCAAGGGGTCTTCGTGCCATGGTTGAATTTTTGGCTGCAAGGACTGGATAATCTTGATAATCGAGAAGTTCATCGAGAGCACGGACAGCAAGACTACAAGGACGGGCAAAATCATTTGGTTCTTTAATCTTTCCCCAGTTAATAGCAGCTAGTGTACATAATGAAATTTCACCATCAGGATCATTTAAATCTTTTAATGGTTTAGTTGGTAATGTAATCTCTGAGCAAAGATTGCTCATACGAATAGGTGCTACTTCTTTAATAAACGAACCGTGGTCGTTAGCATGGTCGACGTTTTGAAGATAAATTCTACCAGTGTCCTTACGTTCTTGCATGAAAGATGAAAAGAGATCAATCGCAGGGATTGACTTCTTGCGGATCTTTGATGTCTTTTCATATTTTTCATAGAGTGTTCTAAACTTGTCGCTGTCTGTGAAAAACGCTTCGTACAGGTCCGGAACATCGTGCGGCGAGAATAATGTGATGTTTCCGCCAGTAAGCAGTCTTTCATACATAACCTTGTTGAATTGTACTCCGTAGTCGAGATGTCTGACACGATTATCTTCCGTTCCTTTGTTGTTTTTTAAAACGAGGATGTCCTCGACTTCCATGTGCCATAAAGGGTAGTAAAGAGTTGCTGCGCCTCCACGTACTCCTCCTTGGCTACAACTTTTAACTGCTGACTGAAAGTGCTTATAAAAAGGTATAACACCCGTATGACTAGCATCGCCATTACGGATAGTAGAGCCAATAGCCCGAATACGACCAGCTCCAATACCAATGCCAGCCTTCTGAGAAACGTACTTAACGATCGAAGAAGACGTTGCGTTAATGGAGTCGAGTGAGTCGTCTGTTTCAATAAGAACACACGAACTGAACTGCTTTTGAGGAGTACGAAGACCTGCCATGATAGGCGTAGGGAGCGATATTTCGAAATTAGATACTGCATCATATAAATCTTTAACCCATTTTAATCTGTCAACTTTATAGTTTCTAAACAACACCATAGCAATAAGCATATATGCCATCTGTGGTGTTTCATAATATTTCTTGGTAACACGATTCTTTACCAGATACTTACCCCTAAACTGCTCCATACCAGCATACGTAAGAGTGAAATCCCGCTTATGGTCAATGTAACTGTTAAGTAGTCGCAGATCTTCTGGTCCATACCATGATAAGATCTCAGGATCGTAATATCCTCCATCAACAACTTGTTTGATATGAGTAGCAAGATCAGTAGGATTGAAATCGCCATATACTTCTTTTCTTAAATTATAATTGATTAGATTACCAGCAACGTATTGATAATTAGGTGTTTCTTCATCAATTAAATCTGCCGTAGCTTTGATAAGTGTTTCTTGAATTTCAGTTGATTTGATATTATTATAAAACTGAATTTGAGATCTAATCTCTATTGCACTTTCCGAAACTCCTGTAATTCCTTCACACGCCCATTGAACCACTTTATGAAATTTGTTTAGATCTAATGGTTCTTTAGTTCCGTCTCTTTTAATTACATTTATTGGAGTTGCGATCATTTTTATACCTCTTTATTCATTAATTATTCAGTAATAGATTACTTATAAACTTTTTAAGATATAAATATCAGCGACTGATTCTTATATTATTTTTGAAATTTGAATTTATTTTTTAAAATTATTATAGGAGTCTATTATGATCGATCCAAAAACTGCTGCAAAACTCGGCGAATCATATGGCAAAGGTATAACAGACGCTGTATTTGGTATCGTTGATGTTGTAAAAAATGCACCTGCGCAAAAAGAAGCTAAAAATAGAAAAGTATTAGCTCAAAACAGAATCACCGAAATAAACAATCAAGTTATTAGAAATAATAATGCATTACGAGAACAAGCTATGCGTGAAATCGCTGCTGAACAAGAAGCAGAAATGATTGCACGTATGAGCCCAGCCCAGCGTCAAGCATTCTATCAAGCTAGAGCTGCAGCTGCTCACGAAATTCATAGACTTAAAATTGAAGCACAAAGAAAAAGCGAAGAGTTTTGGGAAATGTTTGGAATTTTATTTTCCATGTTTGTAGTATTACCGTTTTTAGCATGGATAGGATTAATTGTTTGGGGATTATCAGATTTTATGGCATGCCATTCAATGAAAAATATAATTCCTTTGATGTCAGCTATTTGTAGATAAGGAAGTATCATGTCAACAACATCAGATAAAACAGCTCAAATGAGCGAAACATTAGCAGCTAGTGCCAGTAAAAGTGCATTGGTGGAAAAAATTGTATTTGCTGCAGTTCCTATTCTTTTTTCTTGCGTAGTATATTTATTTACTGCATTAAGCGCATCTAACCATTCAATAACAGTATTAGAGAGTAAGATTGCAGTTGTTGTTAATAACGATAACAAAGCAATTCCACCACAGGGTACTACTATCGATATGGCTCAAATTCGCGAATCACTCAATGAGAAAATTGATAAAGTAGAAAAAGATGCAGCTCTTGCAAGAGCAAATATGACACTTGATAGAGAGAAACAGTTAGCTGCTTTAGAAAAACAACGTATGGAAATGATGGCTGAGGCGGCTCAAGCTCGTGCAGCTATTAGATCTGATAGTGCTGCATTATCTAATAAATTAACCAGCGACCTTTCTGATCATGTTGATGCAAATGAAAAAAATTCAGCGTTAGCAAGAGCAGATCTTGATAAGAGAATTGCTCTTATTGAGAAAGATTTGCAGTGGTTAAAAAAGGGAAAATAATCAACCCTCGTAGATAATGTTATCGCATTCTTTACCACTAAACTTTCTAGCTCTAGCCCATTGATTAACTAATCCAGGAGCACGACCATAGGCTTCTATTTCCCATGGCAGTTCCCAGTAGTCTATCTTTTCTGAGTTATATTCTTTTTTGTTAAATTTAACTACATTTCTTTTACGAAGCAATTCGTACATTTCACCCTTGGCCCATTGCTTGACGTGTACAAGTTCATGAGCCAAGGTATTTAAAATTCGACTATATTTCATACCAGAGTCAATACGAACTATGAACTCTTTTGGTCGAATATGATCATCCGTTCCTAAACAATCACCACAGACACCTTGTTTCTCTATCAATTTTTTCTTAAACTGAATTGTAATATCCAGTTTTTCTTGAAGACGTTTGGTAAAGAACTTATCATTAACAAATTCAACTAGATCCTCGATTTGAAGTTTTTGTTTTTTCGAAAAATGACTGATGCCTGTGATCGTAAACATTTATTAACCTTTTGTACGATAGTACATGAGTAGATTATTGTAGTTAATATCTAGATGGTGTAATTTAAGACCCATCAAAAATTCAATATACTTAATCTTTTCTGAGTTAGTTTTTAGTTTTTTAAAGTCGCTAAAAATCATTTCTTTGGTCATTTGCTCTCTCCTATATTATAATAATAGCCTATGTTGGTAAAAAAGTCAAGCGAAATTATTCTGTAAACAACATATCTTTAAGTGAATGAAATTCCTGAGTTATTTGATACCATGCGTCGGTGGCGACTTCCCGATGCTCTTTCTGAGTGCCAATAGACATACGTAACTGACAGTAGTGTATCCAGCTTCGAAGAGAACCAGCCATATAAAGACGAGAGATAGTAAGACCTTCTGGCAAAACTGCACGAGCTTGTTCCTTTGCAATACCATTACGAATTGCCCATTCATATTCTTTTTGTGTATATTCAATTACTATCTTTTGACGCTCATTCCACATGTGTTTGAGCTCTGGATCATCTTCAACTTCGATTGAGTTTTGTCTATTTTTTGTATCTTGGAGACGGGCTTGACGAGTTGTGAATCCGAGGTCTTTGGTTGGGTCCGCATACCTTTGGCTGAACTCTTGGAAAGAAAAGCTACGGTGGCGTAAAATTTGTCTAGCGATATCACGAGTTGTATTAATATCCATAACAATGTGTACCATCTCAAATGGCGACCAGTGTTTATTCTTAATAAGATATTTTAATAAATTTGGTGCTGTTTCATTATTGTTTTGATTAGAAGGATTCGATATCCTTGCTACATATGCAATAAAATCATCAACCGATAAACCACTTGTTGGTCTTGTTACACCAATAATTTTAGCTGTGTTTTTCATCATTAATCCTTTTCACTAAAGTAACACATTTTTGAGCATCATAATTCCACTCAATCTCATCTCCTGGAGCCCAACCTAATTCTACTATCAATTCATCAGGAATAGTAAGAACGAACTCACCATTTTCATCCATTTCTACTGTTGATATATAACTCATGCCTTACTCCACTTTTTTAATGCTAACATAGCAGCCAAATCTTTATATGTGTTCTGATCGATAATATATTTGATAAAATCAGAGCTCAAACCAGCTTTGACCATATCATTAACATCTTTATGTTCGAAGTTATATGGCCATATGACTACATTATAGCCCTGAATAATTGCTTTGTCAATCTTTTTTATTGTTTCTTTAGATCTTGGTTCGTTGTCGTACACTACTACCAAGGAAGTTTTGGCGGACTGAACATTACTGAGAGCAGAAACAAGATCGCCACCAGCAGTAGCAATACTATTAGGGATAAACATAGAATCAATTGGTCCCTCCATCACATAAGTTGTTTTGTTAAAATCTACTGTATCTAAACCATAAAGTTTTGGTATACTTTCATCAATAACGATAGTAATATATTTCAATGGATTTTTAGGATTTAAGGATCTACCTTGAAATGCATGTAAATTGTTATTCTTATCGATAAAAGGAATAAGCAATCTGCTTTCATCTTTATCTAAGGAATCTTGAGAAAATTTATCTGGAATGCATTCATTCGTAAAAGCATAAAAGTTAGGACAAGCAAATAACTTAGCATGATATGGCGTAGGTATCTTACGATCTACAACATACTGTTTCATCCTACTATCTGGAGAAAGTTGACTAATCTTTTTAAGGTTTTTTAAAGGACTACTTTTGATAAAAGATGGCTTCTTCATCTTATCGACGAATGATTCTAAATCAATTTGATGTGGAGATTTTTGATCTTTTAGCTTTTCTAAAACAAACTCATTATAAATGGTCTGATCTACCATCTTGATAAAGTTAGAAACTGCCATCGAAGCATTACAGTTATGACAGTGAAAAGAAGAACGACCTTTACGTTCATAGATATACGCTCTGGCTTTTGAGCGAACTAATTCCGAGTCGCCACAAATGGGACAAGAGAAATTATAAAGACTTGCTGATTTCCGTTTGTAGTTTCTCAAACGAGTGGATAGCATTCCAACGTATTTCTGTTCTAACCAATTCATAAACCATACTCCAATATCATCATCACATATATGATTATACTGTAATATCGAAAAAAAGGCAAGTACTATCTTTAATTAATGTGGCCAAATTTTAAAATAGTTTATAACTTCAGCGACAATCCAAACAGCTACCATTCCGCCACCAATTGCCATCCACATAAATTTTTCCATTTTAGAAATTTTAGCAGACATTTCCATGTGCTGAACTGTAGTATCTTGTCTTAGAGATTTAAGCTCATCAAGAATTTTATTGTCCTGACTTCTCATTGTATTGTATACCTCATCAAATTGTTTGTCAGTTTGTTGTCTACGTTGCTCAACCATTTGCTCTATGTAATCTTGTTGTTTGTCGTGCTGACCAAGGCGTTGTTCGTGCACAGCAATCATACTTTTAAGATCTACAGATATTTCTGTTAATTTTTGCATCCAATTGTCGATCTTATCGAAACGCTGATTGTTATATTCTTGATCAGACATCAGACTGCCTTTCTTTTTAGAATGACATTAAGAGTTTTTTTCTTTCTCCAAGTTACTGGATCATCACCAGTTCCTGGAACACCAACACCAGTATGATTAGCGGCTGCTGGTTCTGCTGCTCCAGCAATTGCTCCATCTTCTTTTAATGGTTTACTTTTAAAAACATTACCGTATTTCTGATCGTATTTTCTCATTATCCGTCCAGCCAGTGCATTAGCATTATCTTCCATGGCTTGCTTGCCATTTTTATGATTTTGCTTTTGTTTAAAATGTGTTAGCTCATGAGCTAATGTTCTCATAATATCAATTGGATGTCTGTCTTTGGTTCTAACTTTAATTGTAGAATCAGAAGGATTAAACATCCCAAAAGTTTTTTTAGAATCTATATCATTACTAACAAATTGTATTGGCGGACATACTGTCAGCTTTAATTCTTTTTGTGCAAAAGAAATAAAATGTTTAATCAGAACAGTATTAGATCTATTCAATTTATAGTTTCCTTAATATATCGATAATTCGTTCATCCATTGGTATTAATGATGTATCAATAACATTTTCGTTTCTAATATCATATAATCTTTCGGGCAGAACATTTAATAAAACCAAAAAAGGTTTAACATAACTGAATTGATTTTTCATTTTCAGATAAAGAATACGACAAAGATGATCAGAAGAAAATAAATTACTCAAAACAATAAGATGATTCAATATCAACCTATCTTTTAATTCACCACTTTCAGTATATCTAGTCAGTAATTTCTTAATGTATTTAATACGTTTCAAATCTTCAATAAATTCCTCAGTAGTTTGGCATTGAGGATTATCATAATGTTTGGCAGCATAAATCAAAAAGTTATCATCATTTAATTTTTCATGCATTAAGTTAATCTAATTTGTACTGTACCGTTGCTATTATAGTATAATCCTTTTACTGGAATGCCAGCAGTGTTTGCCACCGAATCATTCGCGTATGGACCTGTGATAGTAGATGAAATAAAATTGTTTACTGCAATTGTTTGTAAATTAGCAGCCCCAGCTGGATTGCTGAGAACCAACAGCCTATCGCTATAAGATACGCTGTTGGTTACATTTAATTGTGACGATCTTTTGGCGTCATTTGCCATAATATATCCTGACTATTAGACTACGGCTGCGTTAGTAGCATTCGAAGTTGGGTTAGCAGCACCAGTAACACCAGTAGAAGATGTACCGCTGACACCAATTGAACTCATTGCTACAAGAGTCTCATAGTGAACACGACCAGCACGACCGCCAGTACCTTCACGACGAACAACCCAACCAGCGTGAGATACTTGTGGATAAGTTGTATTAACATCAAGATAACCAGTAGCAGTATCGCCCTTGAATGTATGAGTTTCAGCAGCGCCCAATACGCGAGTATCGGTAATTGTGATATTTGCACCAGTTGCAGTTGCAGCTAATTTAATAACTGTTGTATTGGCAAACGAAACATAATAGTATGTGTTACCCACTAGTGGAGCAATTGGAGTATTTGCAGTAGGAACGCCGTAGAATAGACGATCACCAACCTGCCAGAATGAATTAGCAGTAGTGATGATAAATGAGCTATTCGCAGCGCCAGCAACAGTACCGTTAGCGAAACCAGTTGAGTTTGCTGTGATATTAATTGCAGCAGGAGCAGCGATTGCAACAGTTGGAGCAGTTACGTAACCAGAACCTACAGTTGAAATATTAAGTGCATCGATTTTACCAGCGTTAGTTGTTGTATTAGCATGAGCATTAACAACACCACCAGTACCACCGTTTGTTACAGTAAGAGTAACAGCAGCGTTAGTTTGATAGCCTGAACCACCGAATGATACAACACCGATAGCAAGGTTGCCACCACCAGTGATAGCCATTTGTGTAGTATTAACAGCAAAAACACCAATCGCCATGCCTGGAATAAATGCACCAGCTGTAGTATTGCCATACATGGATACGTCGACGTTAGCACGTGATCCAGGTGATGTGTTACCAAAGTGTGCGTTTGCATCCATGCTTACTGGATTAGAGTTAGATCCACCACTACCTTTAGCAAGAGCGTAAGTACCAATCGGTGCGCCGTTTGATGACTCTTTAGTAGTAGATGAATTGGCTGTTACAGATTGATCGTTACGACCCCATTGTGCCATTTTAAGTCCTCCTTAAGGAATTGTTTTCTATTATTTATAATTTTTGAACCGTGATCATATCGGAAGTATAAGAGTAATGGTGATGTGTGTTACTAAGTCTTCTTTTCGGCACATCACCAACAAAATTCTTATAGGAAGAATTTGCTGCTATAAACTTATCCACATTGATATAATGGTGATTATTAGCAGTTGACATTATTCTTTAGACCCACCAATTTTTGATGAACCACCAAGGCTAATGCCACGTTTAGGGTCTTTTATAGCTTTTCCAGTATTTACAGTTTGCATAAATCTATCATGTGAATGATGTAAGCTATTTTGGATATCTTCTTTATCAGAAGGTCTTGGAGCATTTGCCATCATTTTATTTGCTTTTGCAACATGTCTAGTGTGAACTTTATGCGTTTTGCCATCAGCAAATGTTAATGTATGGTAATCACCAACTGGACGTTTTCTAAGATCAACAGCAAATTTACCGCTACCTGCCTTTACGTCTGTTTCATCATCATCATGTTTTTTAGCTTCGTTAACATTTTCTTCTTTCATTGAACCAAAACCAAGTTTATTCCAATGACCTTTATGAATGTGTTGAAGAACAAAATCACGAGGATCTGTATCCATGCCATGAAGATGATGTTTTAGACCTT
>Ga0207955_1000251_pt1 | contig 16914 bp, 34 predicted proteins | sample CryBogCBE29Jun09_FD_184563 | JGI IMG/M metagenome (GOLD analysis project Ga0207955, IMG submission 184563) | Freshwater microbial communities from Crystal Bog, Wisconsin, USA - CBE29Jun09 (SPAdes) (version 2) | ecosystem: Environmental > Aquatic > Freshwater > Lake | place: Crystal Bog... | reverse complement strand
CGCCCGCCCGCCCTTTTTTACTACCGTCGAAACGGCCATTCGCCATACAAATAAAGGCCTTTGGAAGAATTACGCCCTAGTTCCCTTTAGTTCGAAGGGGCGTTTTTTTCACGTTTTCCCTGGTCAGATAGGCTGACTGGGTTTAGTTAGAGGGAGAAAAGGGAGCGTTAGGCGATCGTCGGTGTAGACACAATGTCGTACTGGATCGAAAAGGTTGTCGACGTAGTGCTAGAACATAAAACGTTGATGGCAGTATTCGTCAGTAATCCACCAAGATACACGGTCGAAAAGTACGGAAAGCATAACGTCGCGAAGGCAGGTCCAGTACCACCAGAAAGAAAACGTCCGACAACTGGCGTTGTCGATAGTGTGCCTGAGAAAAACATATTGACGGAGTGTATCCGGTAGGAATATCCGCTAGCTGGTGCCGCGAGTATCTGCACTTGCGACGTCGACGTCGTTGTGGCCGAAAGGTTTGTCGCACCACCGTATTCCAATTCGTGTTGATACGTGGCACCACTTGATCCAGTAGACAACGTAAGAAGTCCTGGGGACGCGTAGGCGTTTGTAATGGGGACTGGCGTCGATCCAACTACGCCACCTTCTCCAGTAATCTTTATTGCGTTGCCGGCAGTACCCTGGACGCCTTCGACGTAGAAAGGTGTTGTCGTGGTGTTTTGAGCTGGTGTTACTGGAAGTGAACTAATCGCGTAGACGCCCATTGTTGTATCGGCTAAGTCTGCACCAATGTAGATCTGATATGACGCACCAACAGGTGAAGACGTATAGGCCGTGATGGTGACGCTGGTATCGACGGCCGCCGATATGGGGATATTGACGATAGTCGATCCGACTCCACCGCCATAGGGGACAACGGTGCCGGCATAAACAATACCTGAAGTGTTTCCAGTCGCCCTATAGGTATAAAGGGTTGCACCACCGGTTCCACCAGCGAAGTACAAAATTAGATAAATATTTCTGTACGAAGGGTTTGTCTGGATAGTGGCAATAGTGTTTATTGTTCCACTACCCGATAAAACTTTTGTCACTTCTTCTAGGTAGATCTGTTCGGTACTCGACGTCACCGTGTCCGCGTAGGCAGTCGGGTAAATAATGTCCGGTTCATTGACGACGTTGCAGTAACCATATCCGGCCACCTGGTACAACTGTCCAGGGATAAGTCCGGTCGCTGATACTTGGAGTCGGTCGCCGCCTTGTAACTGTAACGGTCCCCATGAGTTCGAACCTTTAAACTGTCCGAAGTTTGTCCCGCCGGTCGTCGCGGTCCATCGAGCGGTATCGGGAGCACCGGCACAGTTGATCGTAAGGGTCCATGTATTCGACAACGCCACCGCGTCGAAAAGGAATGTCGCCGTACCGGTCGAGTCTGCCGTCTGGGATATGACGTAGTTGATGGGCTGATAGGCACCGCCCCGAGCACCATCGACGTTGTATCGTGATCCGCCGAACATCGTCACGGTTTCGACCTTAGTTTCTTTTCTTTACGAGGGACTCGTTTTTCGACTGGTGGCGGAACCATTACTCGGGGCGTCGAGGGCTTCGGTTTCGTTGTGGCGGTTGGACGCGGTTTCGTGCCGAGCTGGGGATAGCGTTCTTTTTGTTTTGCTCGAAAGTCGGCGATTTCTCGTTCTGCGTCTTTCAGTTGCTTGTCGCGGTCGATTACCCTTTGCTGGGCCTTGCTCGGCGTAGGGGCCTTTTTAGGGGCCTTTGGTGCGGCCGTAGGCTTTGGTGCGGCCGTAGGCTTTGGTGTAACCGTAGGCTTTGGTGTCGGGACGGTGCCGGTCGGCGTCGACGTGCGATTCTGTAAGACTTTGGGAAGTGACTTCGCGGGCTTCGCGAACGTCTTTGCCAGTCCTGATAGGTCGAAGCGATCGCCACTGTTCTTGATCAGAATCGTAATGCCGCCCGCCATGATGCCAATTCCTAAGGCCGTCAGGAAACCGCCGACGAGAGCCTTTGCTTCACAGTACGAAAAAATAGTCCCGCCGTCGAGAAATGACGGCCACGAGATAATCGCTCCCTTTGATCCGCACCCGTAGCCACCGCTACCGGGTAGGGCGTTTTGGGACGCCGAAACAGCACCCGTAAGACTGGTCGACATAGGACCGCCGTTATTACCGGGCGTGTATTTATTGTTTACGAGTCCGTCTTCGAGTGCTTGGGAGTCGCCCTTATACGATCCGGTAAGGGTTCCCCATGCTCCGTCTTTCATAAAACCGTCAAACACTTCTTGGCCGGTCGGGTTGTCGGCCGTGAGCACTTCGACGATGTTTGGGTGATTCGCGTCGAGAAACTTTACGAGGGCTGAGATACCAACCGACTGAGACGGATAGTTGTTAATGACGACTGGCGAATTCGCTCCGTCGGGACGTGACCAGATTCCATAGGCGATCGGGTCCTTACCTTCTTGCCAGTTTGGGTTTCCTGGGTAGACACGAAGCGATGGAGCTTCTCCCGGGGTCGCCCACTGTCCCGAATATTCGGACTCAAGATCGAGCCAGTTATAGGTATCGTAAGGGACGCCCTCGGCGTTCGCGAGAATGTTTAGTGCTCGAAGCTGATACTCGTTTGGATTCTTGTTGCCGAGAGCGGCCAGTACGAGATAGTCCCACGCGGGAAAATAAGACTGGTGGCCGCCGACATTCTGTCCGGCGAGTCCTTCGGTAGTTCCACCTGGCACGTTAGGCCTTCTTCGTTAGGCGGTTCCATATTGACGTATCGCCGCTCGATACTGAATCGGTCGATGGGTTTCGAATCTGGTACTCGTACCCGGCGATGAAGACGCCCGAGATAGCGACACTAGCCCAGAATGGCACCGGGTCCTTTAGAGCGGTCGAGACGGCCGCACCGGTGGCAATAACGATTCCAGTTGCCGCCGCTTCGCCCGCTCGGATACGTGAGACGTTACCGGCCTTCGCTTCTTGTTCGTGAAAGAAGGGACTCGCCACCGTGAACCATGACGGACAGAAACCCGCGAAAACGCCCGAGGCCTCGCCGATAAGGAGAATAATCGTCGTAATACGAGTAACGGCCGCCGACTCCATAGGCCTAGTCCGTTACGGTCATTGTGTTGAGCTGGTACTTGTGACGCTGGCCCATAACGCGGGGGTCGCCGACTCCCTTCGTCGGCGTCGGTGCCATAAGAAGCTCGACGTAATCAGTTCCGGGACGGTAAATACCATTCGGGCGTCGAGGGCCGAAACCAGGGAGAAGGCCCGGGCGACGAATCACCGGTTCATTTACGCCGCGAGTGTTGAGGTTGTACCCGATCGTTCGAGTCATCGACCACGCCATTAGCAACGCCCCGCTCGTACGTCGTAGGCACCTTTACCGCCGAGGTCGCACCAACCATTTACGCCCGCTTCGGTGGCGATGAGATCGACGGTGCCGTCGGCGTTCGCGTCTACGTTCCAGGCAGAATGAATAACGTCAGGGTTTCCCTGCGTCGGCCATCGACCGCCGCCGTTTGTGACGCGGAAAAATTCCTGATTCGGTGCGAACTGTTCAGTTCCGATAGCGAAAAACTGCCGCATTATTTACTCCCGAATGGTGATTTGCCTTCTTTGTTACGACGGTAAAGATACCACGCCGCACCGCCGACAAGGGCCGCAATAAGAATAGTCTTTCCACTTCCACCCGTTACGTTCGACAACAGTCCCGATAGGCCGCCCGAGCTCGATGTCGAACCTGACGTCGAGCTGGTGCCGGTGTCGGTGGTGGATCCTGCGGTACCGTTTGCGGCATTCGCGGCGGCGGTGTCTGCTTGCGACTGAGCCGCTTCACCTGCGGCGTACTCGGTCGTCGCGATGTTCGCTTCGTTTGTAAGGACCGTCGTCAGATCACCGTTTGACAACGTCGGAGCGGCCGCGTTCTTAGGTGCGGGCTTTTTGACGGTCGGCTTTTTTGCGGTAGGCGGCCTTTTTATTCCTGGATTAGAATTTATAGTGCTCGGTTGTGCTTGAGTAACTGCACCAGACTTTCCCGATGTTGCGCCACCTGTAGGCGTCTTGGTCGGTGCGGGGTTTATTTGCACTTGGGCATTTTTTGTATTGGTCGACTCCCGAGCTCGTTCGACTCGTTCCTGGGTGGCGGTCGGCATTAGTTACTTGCTCCACCGCTATAGGTCGCCCACTGGGTAAAGGGTCGCACCGCTCGCGTTACGCGGTTGCCACCAATGACCGGGTTAAACCAACCATTACGGACAACAGCACCGATAGCGGTCGCCGGTACTGGGGCGACGTTACGAAACAGCGATCCACGAAACAGCATTGAGTTATTCACTCGCACCGTGTAGATCGAAGGGAGAAACGCGTTCGGCGAGACGCTCGACGGCTGAACGTAGGGGCCGCCAATGTCGGTCGAGGCGATAGCGGCGGGTCGAGGTGAATAGACCGCCTTGTTACCAGGCTGACCCGAAATAATGTTCTGACCGTTAAATTCGGCGGTAGAGTTCGCGGCGGGGACGGCCACGAACGCGCCGGTTCCCCAGTTTGTCGGGACCTGTAGTGTCCTAATTTGGTGCCGCATAGTTCGCTACCTTACTTCGTCTTCGAAGTCTGACCGAGAAGTCCGTTCAGGCTAGAGGACCACAAGTTGCCAACGCCTGTTGAGGCGGCGGCGGTACCGGCGGGGTGCGTCAGAATGTCGGCGACAATGACGCCGCCGATGATCAACGTAGCGAGTCCGATAATTCCACTCATAACAGTTTCTTTCTATAGGGTCCCGGTTAGGCCGTTGAGCGTCGGGAACTTGGATAATACAGACTGAGGGACAACGGTAGGCGTCTTCCCAGTGTTTGTTGTAACGGCCGTCTTACCCGGGGTAAATACGTTTAGGGCGGTGGCAATAACCATTCCCCACCCGAATATCGAGCTAAGGCGATCGTACTGTTTCGGAAGTAACGACAACGTACCGAAGACTACGGCCACCGAAAGATATTGACTCGGAAGCGGGAAGTGAGGAATCGGGTTATTGACGTTCGATCCGTTCTTTATGTCTCGATAGGTAATAAGTACCGTCTCGGCGACAATGGGGGCCAACAATGGACTAGCCATTATTGAGCTCCATCTTTTTTGGTAGCGGCAACTTCGGGAGTCCAACGGTTTGGAATCATTAGATCGAGAAGTCCCCAGTTACCGGACTGAATCTGTGTAACGCCGTAGTAGGCCACGCTATAGCCAACGAAGGTTACAGCGAGGCCTACTACGAGCATAATTACATCGACTTTCCGGGAAGCGGCTTGACGAAACGGTGGAACGCCCACACGCCCGCGACGCCGACAGCCACGTAGAACAAGGGAGAACGGTTCATGGTGGAGTCCTTTCTTTAGTTAGGGAGTGAGTTACGAAGAACGACAAGTCCGGCGATAGCACCGATACCGAGCCATACAGCCAGGCCGAAACCATGTGTCGGACTAATCGCCTGACCGAGCGTAGGGATCGGGTTCGTCGAGGGACCGGCGAAGGCGGCACCAGTGGCCCCCATACCGGACATGTACGACTGAGACGATCCGTACTGCGGGGCCTGGGTCGGTTGTGTACCGCCCAGACCCGCGCCAACGGAGAGATTAAGTCCTGCCATCATTTACCCTTTACAGCTCGGGAAGACCGGTAATCAGGGCACCAGTGGGGACGACCTGTCCGACCAGGACCGAAGCGGTCGCGGGCGAGTTCGAACCGGCACCGGCGGGTGCGAAGTTCAGTTCGAGCAACGTCGCTGGGTTCGTCGAGAGGAAGACTTCGCCGGTGTCGAGCAGACCGAGGGACTGCTGATTAAGCGACGTCTTACGACAGAACGCGATAACGCCGGTAGGACGTGCGGTCGAGTTCAGACCGGCACCGAGGCCGTACTGAATCGCCATGTCGTCGTACAGCTCGGGCATCGTCGTATCGATCAGTGGAACGCCGTCGACGTACCACTGAAGACGTGAAGGCCAGAAACCGTCGGTTCGTGCACCGGTCGAGTCGCGCATGATCGTAATCACGGTGTCGAGGTAGCCACCGAGACGCGGGAACTGGATACGAGTCGACGCCGAAGCGGAAACCGGCGGGTTCGCCTGGACAACCTGCCACTGTCGAGTCGTACCGAGCCCTGGCGGTTCGACGCCGGCGGTTCCTTCGGGGAGCCAGTAAAAGTCGGTGTCGATCTGGGTTCCGATAGTCGGGGCGTTTGTCGTTGCACCAGAACCGAACACGTTCGTAAAACTGTTGTAGTTAAACTGAAGCGTAGGCAACAAAGACGCGTTCGCGGCCGACAAGACGCCGTAGGCCTTCGAAAATTCGAGAGGCAACGAGTACGAGAAAGTACCGGCACCGGTTGTCGTCGAAATGGCCGAGTACGAAGGCAAGTTAGACGCCAGGTTCGTACCGTTGTTGATACCGAACGAACCACCGAACAACGAAACAAGGTTCGAGATCGAGTAACCGTCACCGACGAGCAATGGCGTACCGAATGCGTCCTTGAGCTGAATCAGGGAGTTCAGGTTATATGGGGCGTCGGCGTTCAGTGAGACGGTACCGCCAACGGTACCGGTCGTCGTGAGCGTGTGCGTAACGCGGAAGTTACGGAAGTAACCGGGACGAGCTACGAGCGGCTGGGTCAGGGTACCACCGAAGGCACCACCAGTTACGTTGTAGATCGGAGCGCGTCCGGCCTGAGAATTACGAATGAAGGGACCGGTGCCTTCGACCGTAGTCTGAGGCTGAGGGCGGCCCGCTTCCTGGGCGGTTGATGTCTGTCCGGTAGCCATTACAGACCTACCACCAGAGCGTCACCGAGGACACTCATCGAACCGCTCGTCTCACGTGACCAACGGCGGGCCGACATACGAAGAAGGCCTACTGCGGGGTGGAGAAGTAGCGAGGACAGAACAACGAGATCGAAGATACGCTTCGTCGGCATTGTTTATTCCTTTTGACTAATTCGCCAGTCGAAGGGAACGATACCAGATAGAAACGAAGTTCGCAACAATATAAAACAATAAAAAAAGGCCCCCGAGCTCGACACGGAGATACCGACGCTCGGGGGCCTTTGGACTGACTAACGCCCAGGGAAAGACGTACAGAGAAAAGACAGTCTTCGACTATCTTATCGCCCTTCTTCGTACTGTTCGCGACCTTCCCTTAGCCACTTATCGCGAAACGCCACGATAACGTCGTAGGCACTTTCGAGGCCGTCGGCCAGTCCCCACGAATAGACATTGTTAGCGGTGCGATTCATTACCTTCGCCTGGGCGACATTGTGGCGAAGTCGCTCGATGATTTTTTGTAGGTCCTTTTGTTCTGAGGGCGTCACTTTTTCTTCTTCTTCCTGCCGATACCGGCGACGTTGAGGGCGATCGCGATGGCCTGTTTTTGAGACTTCCCGGCGGCCTTCTCGGTGCGGATATTGGCGGCGATAGCCTTTTTTGACTTACCTTTTTTTAGTGGCACGTGGCGACCCTTCGATTACTTGCGTACGGTAAATAAGGATATGCCCGGGTCGACGAAGCGAGTGGTGCGACGCGAGAATCTTTACAGTCGGCATATTCTCGGTCCATACGGTATCGAAACCGCACGTCTCACAGATCGCGGAGAATTCGTTTCTCATTCGTCGTCTCCTTTCCAAGTACGAGCCCGGGTAAGTGCTCGAAGCTGGCGGGACACTTCGCCCCGGACAACGTGGTCTATTCGTTGCTTCTTTGTCTCGTAGCCGAGCATAAAAAGGGCCAACCACAAAACAAGGTGTTCTAAAACGTTCATACTTCGAATTCCTTTACTCGCGAGGCGATGACACGAAGACGCTCGATCTGAACGTCTCGTTCCTTACACAACTGAACAACGAGGTCCCCATAAAGACGCCCCGCATTGTTTAGGGCGTCTTCGTAGGTCCGTTCGAGACGGATAATTTCGAGTTCGATGTTCATTAGTTGATCTCGAATTCCATTTGACGGTAAAGGTCGGCCAGGTAGTCGAACAGACGAGACGCTTCGATGAAACTTTCGTTGTCGCTTCCCCACAGCTCGTCGGCGACGCTGGCGAGACGGACGTACTCGTCGTCGGGTGATGAGGGGCGACGCCAGATTTCGTAGGCGTCATCGTCGTTCGCCCGGACGAGATCGAAGGTTACGCGAAGCGAGATAGTTTCGCCAAACTTCTTACTGACTTCCATACAGCGTCGGTTAGTGGTGTTATTCATTGTCGTTAGTCCTTTCTCTGTTATTTACTACGACAACTAAACAATAGCATAAGTTTAGTTAGTGCAACACTATTTCTTTATTTTTTTTTCGGTTTCCATATTCGCTGGCAACGCTGGCAAAACCACCCGCGCCGACCTTCGATTCTGGCCATATTGGACCGTAGTTCGAGGGTGTTACAGTTACGCCCCGCGCACGTGTCCATGTGGAGATCGTCGGAAAAGTGCGGCGTCATACAGCGACCCGGTGAAGCTCGGCGAGGGAGTCGGCGATTCCTTCGACGTCTCGACTACTGGCCGAGGGGAGACAGTGGTCGGTCGGTGAGAGGAAACTAATCTTCGTCATCGTGTCGGGGTGACGCCCGAAGGTCGCGACGGCTTGGTCGTGTGTCTGTCCCGACGCGACGTATTCCCAACGATTCGGTTCGTCGGGTCGAGTGAACCTATACATCTGGGGAGCGCGAACTTCGAGTTGATTCATAATGTCTTTTGTTCGCCACTGGCCGAAACCTTCGCCCGCGTTTTTTGGAAGTGTCGCTTCGGCGGGAATAATCATTCCGTCGGTGTCGACATGAATCGCGAGTCCACCGGCACCGTACATTCCTTCTAACAATGTCTGTACGCGCACCCGGGACGTTATCTCGGCGGCGACGTGTATTGCGTAAAGGTGCGGGAGATTCCTAGACGGTAGGTCGATGGCGTACGGTTCTTTTCCTTTGTCGTCGGCCCAATACAATTCGCCGCGTTCTTCGCCCCGCATCGAAAACTGTCCCCACGTCGAATTAGAAATCGCCTTTGCCAGTCGGTCGCCGCCATTCGGGAGCGACCGGCCTTCCTGCGCCAATTCCCACCAGGGCGAGAAAAGGTCCATTGTTCGACGTGGTGCCCAGACATTCAGAACCTTCACGTCGGCCCCGACCTTCTTCGCGGCGTCGAGCTCGCGCCACGTCCATATACCGGTTACTTCGTGATACTGGAACTGAATAGCGTCCTTTGCCACGCGCACCGGGAGCGGGGCGTAGGGAAGTTCTAAGGGAACGTAGACACTCGCTTCGACGAGTCCCGGCACCATAGGGTCTATCTCGGTATCGGGCGACACTGAACGAAGCGACAATGCGATCGGGGCCGACGCCATAGCCGACGGATACGCCGCTTTTATATCTACCGATTTACAGTGAGAATACGTATCCGGTTCCCAGATTTCTTGACGTCCACCAAAAAAGGCTCGCTCGGATATTGACGGATCGAAACCGATAGTCACTGAATCATTCAGACTGGCACGAAGAAGCTTCCACGCCATCGAAGCAATACTCGCCGGGGCGATACCGAAAGACCGCACCCATTCGAGCGTTTCACTAAGGGCCAGAAACGGATCGTCGACGTCGACAAGATTCGACTGGAGCGATGTAGCGGTGACGCCGGTCGGGACGTGCGTCATCTTCACGTCCCGACCGCGCCATGTTGTAAGAACCCACTCACTCGCCGACGTGGTGTCCTTTAACCTTTGGAGTCCCGCCGCAACGTAGCAAGTAAAAGAGGCCAACCGAGATAACGCGTTACCGACGTCTCGCTTCCCCTGATACAACTGTTTTCCGTACTTCGTCTCGACGTAGAGGCTTTTATTTCCTGGGGTAAGAAGAGCGAAGTCTCGGGCGACGTATTTTCCGAGGGGGTCAATTCTCACTAGCCTTACTCGCCTTGTGTGATTCGACCAGTTTTACGAAGTATTCGAATCGTTCCTGGGCGTCTTCTCCGCGAACTTGTGCTTCCTGACGGAGTAAGTCCGTCTTCGCTTCGTCGGTGTTTTCGACGGTGTTACATACTGCGTTGATCTCCGCGATAGCGGCCGATAAATAATCGACTCGCGCCTGGTGAATGTCGAGCTCGGGGACGGTCATTCTTACTTCCTTCTCTGTCTAGGGAGCGCGTTACCTACGCGCCTAATGTTTGCTTGTTGTGTTGTGTTGCCGGGTGCTCGTTCGTACCCGAAAGTACGAACGAAGGTTTCGCCGCCACCGGCACCGCCGCCACGTCGCCCGGGCGTCTCGATGAGACTCAGGACTTCGCGTAAAGAGGTGTCGTCCGGTAATGTTACCTTTCGGTCGGGGCCGCCTTTTTTGCTTTTTATATAAATGACGACGCTACCGTCGGGCTGGCGATAAACGTCGATAGAACGCCAGTTTTGCGGCTGGAGATTCACGTTCGAGAGGATCGCGGCGGTGTCTTCAGATAACCGAGAATCGCGTAGCCACTTAGGGGCCGAGTCACGTTGCCACCGTTCTAATTCTTTGAGCTGGGCGTTCGTGGCCTTTCCCTTACTGGCGGCCTTTGTCGCGTCGCTCGGCGCACGTAGTCGAAGGGGCGGGCGCGGGACTTCTTTGTGTCCACGCGCCGCGCCCAGGTTGCCACCGGATACGTAATACTTCCGAGCGGCCGCTTCGACCTGCTTTGGAGTGCCGGTTATCTTTTGGCCGGTGAGGGTACCGGTACGCGCCGCGCCGATATACCGCTTACGTTGAGCGGTCGAAAGACCGTTCCACGCGGCGACGGATCGACGAGACGCGGCCATTAGTCGTTGCCGGTAAGGGCGAGTGAACTAATACGAGCGTTCTTACCGGCTGGCATACCGGGAATCTGACCGACGCGCTGAGACGAGACGTTCGCCATCTTCGCAACTTCGTATCGGGTAATTCCCGCTTCCACCGCTTCGACCATCGCCGCGTACAGATTCTCCCGGGCCTTCTTTCGTGCCGCCTCGCTTCGACGGTCGACCAGAATTGCCGCTTCGAGCTTCTTCTTCGCGACGATCTGCGGGTTACGTGGCATCGTTAGAAGTCGGCCTTCACCAAGTCGAGAGGCTCGAAACCGGCGTCAGTCTTTGGACCCTTGACGATTTTCACCTGCACCGGGAACCAACCTTCGACGGCCATCTTCGCCAACTTACGGACAACGGTCGTCGCGCCGGTCGTAAGGACCTTCGCTTCGCCGTCGAGGGTAACGATGTGGCAGACCGCGTAAAAGGGAAGTCCCTGGTCGAACGCGTCGTCGCTCCGTTGCCACTCAACCGAGGTGAGCGTGAAGGGCTTGTTCAGGTAGTTACGGCCGGAGATCACTTCGGCCGAACCGCCACCGAGAAGCTCGTCGACGCTCGACGCGTTGATGTCGCGAAGGGCGATTCGACGGGCGGTTTCTTCGGGGTCGGCGGCGGCGAAGACGAACTTACCGTTCGCGATACCGCGTTCGAAAAGGCTAAGAACCGTTTCCGAATCCAACGTGCTAATGCTTACTACTTCACCCATAGGGGCCTTCTTTCTCTGTTTTCCCATACTCACTGTTGAGCTGGGAGACACAGAGTAGCACGTCGAGCGACGTAAAGAAAACTAAATATGAAGTTTTTTTAGCCCTGATTTATTGAGTTGCCAAGAGCGGCGGCCGAGTTGTAAACAAGTGCGCCAAGATTCGCCGTGTAAACCTGACCGGGAGTACCGCCAAAAATAATGACGAAAATAGATTCCTGATCATTGACGCGGAATGAATCGTTACCGTAATTTTCACTGTACGGCATGGTGTCGGCACCGCCATAGGTACCGCCGCCGTCGATAAGGGCACCCATACCGGGAGAAACCGCCGCGTTCGCGTAACCGGACACGTACAAACCAAATTTACCGGTTGCGGTAATGTTGACGTCCTGGCCACCAATAGCGAACGAACGAATGTTCCAATACGTTCCCGAGTCTGGCGTTCCAAAATTCAGTAAGAGGTTTCCCGAAGCGGGGAAGACGCCACTCTGAACTTGCCAACTACGAACCGGCGTTGCGAACTGGAGTCGACGCCACAGTTCTTCGTTCGTGGCCTGTTGCTTTTTCATTGTCTCGCCGAGCTCGACGCCGACCTTTGCCCAGATTTTGATTCCGTCTAGGAGTGACTGACCTTCGTTTTGTTGTTCGTTCATTATTTGCTCGCTTTCGAATGTGCGTCGGCATTGTGATTCTTTACGTACTTGTCGGCCGCCTGGCGAGACAATACGTAAGGACTTTTCCAGTTGCAATTTTTACGGCCGCACCGATAGACCATGTACGGACCGAAAATTGTTTTTTCCATTGGCATTATTTTTTCCCCAATAACAAAAGACGACGCGAACGGTGCCACTGGTGAAAATCCACGTATCCGTCTAAGTGTAGACGTTTGTTCATATGTGGCATGTGCTTATCGCATACGCCGTCGTAGATCGCTTGTTCGGGGAGTCCGCCGAAAATAATCGGGTCGGTCGGTTTCGTCGGGGCCGACAACTTCGAGAAGCGTTCAGCTCGACAACCACATTCGAATTCGATCCAACGGATAGACAGTTTCCACCGAGGGAGTCGAACGAGGTTTCCGTCGGGGTCATAGCCGACGTACTTTGGCGGCTCGAAGGCCGAGAAGTCGCCGCCAAGATTTACCGCGTCTCGTTCGAGACGTCGAAGAATACCGTCGGCAAGATTAGCCTGGGCCATTATTTATAGTCCTGAGCCTTCATTATTTCGACGTGGTAAATAACGCCGGGCTTCGTGTTTGACTTGTTAAAAGTTCGTGCTCGTTCGTTCGCCACGTCGCCGGGTAGGTTTCGACTATAGATAGTTCGCTTCCCATTTACCGTTTTGATGATTTTGTAATTACCAGAACCTACTACACGATCGCCGGAATTGTTTCCGATAGAAACCGACCTAGAACCGGCCTTCGTCTTCATAGGACTAGAACCGCGAGCTCCGGTTTCCTTGTTGCCACCGTGTTGTGACTGTTCGTGACGACTAAGGGCGTACTCGGCCGAACCTTTGTCTTCTTCGATAGGCGTTTTATAACCGCATAGGTCGCACGTGCCGCGATACTTACCGCCGCGTGTCTTTATGGCCATTAGTCCGTCTCACTTTCCTTGTTCGCGCTATCGGCATGGACCCACGCCTCGACGATCACTTCGTCGGCCATTCTACGGAACTTCTTTCGCTCCGTCATTGTTTTACGAAACTTGTTTCGAAGTCGCTCGGTCCTGGAGAGAATCGCTTCGCCTTCGGGCGTCTTTCGATACTGCTCGACGAGGTACCACAGATTTAGCGCAATAGCGGCCGCGTACAACGTACGTACGGTCCACTTATACGCGACGTCGGCGGCATTATCGGTTTCACTCACGAAAGTAATGGTACCTGAAGAAGTTACGTGTTACAATTACTTTCTATGGCAGAGAACGAAGAATTTACGGAAGACGAATCATCGAACGAGTTTGTAACGAAGTCTGAACTTCGTGAGATGCTCCAAGAGATTCTCGGTGGCGGTACTGGTAATGACGAGTCGGGCGACGATGATTCCGACGACGGCTGGGAAGTAGTCGAAGAATTCGACAACGCCATCGAATCGCTAACGTCACTTGACGTCGAGCGAATCGCCGAACAGAAGGTCCAAGAGGCCATAAAGAAACTTACCGGCATGAAAAAGACAACCGCCCCGGCGAAGAAGGACGCACCTAAGAAGGCCGCCCCGGAACCCGAGGTCGAGCCAACGGTAAAGAAGCGTTCGAAGTGGAGCTCGGCACTATGGGGATCAGAAGAATGAGCGACTGCGACGACTGCCAGAAGGCCGCTAGACAAAAGGCAATTATCGGCGCGGCCGGTGGTGCCGTAGTCGGCGCCGGTGCCGTATTTATTTTGCTTCGTTATGTTCTTAAGTGACCTTTACTTAGCCTTTTGTATTTTCTCGATTATTTTCATGTACCTAGTAGTAAGGAAGAAGTAAATGGCCTTCGGTGACTTATGGAGTAATCGAAAGTACCCTGACGGGTGCCGTAGTTGTGGTCAGACAGAGAAGAAGCACGTAGGACTAGGCTTGTGCCAGAACTGTTATAGGGACCCGGAGATTCAGATGGCCGCACGTAACGACACATTAGAAACGGAGACTAATTATGAAGGTGTCGAAGAAACTACTGAAGTTGAGTTTTATTCTTTTGGTCCTGACGATGAAGTGGTGATCGTCGAGCCCGAGGATATATTCGTTAGCGGGGAGCGTCGCCCAGGCTCGATTACTTCGCCAGTTGCGGGTACTGACGACGCTCCCCCTAGCGTCGAAAAAGACGGTTTCTTAGGTGGACTGTTTAAGAAGAAGAAGCCTTCGAGCTCGACGCCGCCGCCGTTCGCCAAGAAGACCCGGGAGAAGGCCCCGAAGGGAGTCGGCCGTCGCGTTTCGACGAGTGAGACTATCCAAGACGTCTGGGCCGCCATTGGTGGAATTGCCATTCGTACCGGTCGCCACGCCCCGCTCGGTCGCTACCTACAATGGCAAGCACCGGCCGCCGGTGAGATGCTTGATGGAGCGTTAGCCGGATCACTTGTCGACCGCCGACTGTTGCAACCGGCCGTAAAGACTCGCGGCCGTCTCGACGTTCTCGGAGCGGTTATTTTTCCGCCCGCGATTATTGTCGCGATAGAGATGAACCCCGAACGAGCTCCGCAACTGCTCCCCATTCTGAAGACCGCTATCCGGTCGAGTCTGCCGTCGCTACTGCCCGCCATGAAAAAGGCCCAGGCCCGCGAGGAAAAGGTGAATAAGGCCGTCGCGGAGATGTTCGGCGAAGACTTCCCGCCGGGAGTCGATCCGGTCGATATGGTGATAGAACAAATGTTTAGCGGCTGGTACGTACCGCCGACTGAACCTACGCCCCCGACCTACGAAGAATCGACGACTGAAAATGCCGAAACATACGCTCGAAATTGAGCCGCTCGACTGGAGCACCGAGTTTTTACCCTGGTTCGGTGAATCATGGAAACCCGGTCAGCACGTCGCACTAATCGCCCCCACCGGTGCCGGGAAGACAACTTTCGCCGCCGGTATTCTCGATCTGCGGAAATACGTACTGGCCCTCGACGCGAAGGGCGGCGACTCGACGCTCGACGCGATGAACTTTACGCGTATCGAGAAGTGGCCCGGGACAAAGGCCATGACGTCAAAGGTGGAGTCCAACGAGAAAAATAACTTTCCCTCGCGGTTCGTCATTGGTAATAAGGCTCGGTCGAGCTCGGAGATAGACGCCCTAGCGGAGACGCTACAACGAGCGTTGTCGGACACGTACGAAATGGGCGGCTGGACCGTCTACGCCGACGAGTTGATGATTCTTACCGACCCGCGTCAATTTAACCTACGTAAAGAAGTGGATCGCCTACTCATCGCCGCCCGCGACTTAGGCGTCTCGTTCGTCAGCTCGTACCAAGTTCCTAAATGGGTAACGCCCCAGGCGGGGAATCAGGCGACATGGGTCGCTGTGTCGTACACTCGCGACGTCGACGTAGTGAATCGACTGGCCGAGATTCTGGGTCGACCGAAGAATGAGATTCGCGGGGCGATAAATGGCCTCGAACCTTATTCTTGGTTGATCGTCGGAAGAAACCCGAGAGAGCCCATTCGCGTCACGATTCCCGACTACGTAGAACCGAAGAAACCTAAGAAGGAATAAGGCCGTGTCGTTTTCGTACGTAGCGGTCGACCTACTGATTATCTGGGCCACCGTCCTAATTATTTTGCGAGTTATGTCGAAGTAGGGTGTAATATTCGAACATGGAAACTATGTTTGACTCGGTAAATATCGAGAATATCCCAGAAAATTCGCCTTGGGTGGCCGGTTACGTAAATGGAATCTGGCCGACCTACGATTCGCTGGTAAAGAAGTTCCCGAACGCGAATCACGTCTCGATCACTATCAACGCGTACGAGGCCGCCGACGTACTCGATGTCGAAAAGGGCGACGCCCAACCGGATCAGGTGATTACCTGGGTAAAAGCCATGAGGGAACACGGCCGGAATCCGGTCGTTTATTGCGGTCCTTCGACGATGGGACAGATTCAGAACGAGTTTATAAAGGCCAACGAAGCGGAACCCTTTTTCTGGGTGGCCGACTGGACCGGTGTACCCCACTTGCACCCCGGGTCGATCGCGACACAATGGGCCGACGGATCGGAAACCTACCCGGGACTCGCGAAGTTCTGCGACACGTCCCTTGTTAGTCCTAACTGGCCGAAAAAGAAGACGAGTGTCGTACACTCCTTAGAAAAGAAGGTAATCCCTATGAAGTTCACTAATGAAGCATTGTCTAGTATTTTCCGTCAGCTCGTCGCCTACGCCGGTATCGCGTCACAGTTAGCCAATACTGGTCACTTTCCGGTCGCCATTCGTACGGCGATCGTAACCGTATCTGGTGTCCTGCTGTCGGTCGAGCACTACGCATCGAAGCCGTAAGGAATGAGTAAGTGCCTACCTGGTTACAAATTCTTATTACTGCTGTTGTCGTACCGGGTGCGGGTGCTGGACTGAAGGTTCTTTACGGTGTCGGTAAGGTCATGGGGAAGATCGACGAGAAGTTGAGTTCCCACGATGAACGTATCGGCCGCCTAGAGGAAACCGTTTTTCCGTCTAAAAATTAGTTGCGAAGGGCCGTCACGGTCCTGTAACCTATGAATTGCCGTCGAATCTGACGTTCGGGACCGCGAGTAGCTCGATGACTACTTGCGATCATCGTCCGGGCGTTAGGTTCGGCGGCTTCTCCCTTTTCTCCCTCTAACTAAACCCAGTCAGCCTATCTGACCAGGGAAAACGTGAAAAAAACGCCCCTTCGAACTAAAGGGAACTAGGGCGTAATTCTTCCAAAGGCCTTTATTTGTATGGCGAATGGCCGTTTCGACGGTAGTAAAAAAGGGCGGGCGGGCG
>Ga0207955_1000241_pt1 | contig 17301 bp, 46 predicted proteins | sample CryBogCBE29Jun09_FD_184563 | JGI IMG/M metagenome (GOLD analysis project Ga0207955, IMG submission 184563) | Freshwater microbial communities from Crystal Bog, Wisconsin, USA - CBE29Jun09 (SPAdes) (version 2) | ecosystem: Environmental > Aquatic > Freshwater > Lake | place: Crystal Bog... | reverse complement strand
TTTGGTGGCTCAAGTGTAGTTCGTAGAACTGGGCGTGGCGGATAAATATCTGTCAACGAAAACACTAGCTACCGCGTTGTATATATACAGATATATTATTCTGTTAACTCAAAGGAAATAAAATGAAACTACTCACCGCACTATTCGCAACAATGTTTGCATTCTCAGTATATGCTACAGAAGCAACCAAACCAATAGCATCAGAGCCAACAAAGGCCGCAGATGGTATGTTATTGGCAAAGAAAAAGGACCATACAAACGACAACAAAAGTCCCAGTACTAAAAGTACCGAAAAGAAAACACCCGTTAAAAAAGAAGAAACTAAAGCATCTACTAAGTAATAAAGAAGGTGATGATTACGATTGGGACGGTGATATTGTTCTTGGTCGTAATCGTTATGCTTATAAATTTGGTGTAAGTCGAGAGTTTGCAATATCTGATTACGCCAAATTTAGATTGTTCTTAGCAAGAGAATTAGCACTAGAAAAGTATAGAGAACAGATTAGAGTATAAACTCTACATATATTATAATATTTCTAGTATAATAAGTATAAATAGTTATGCAGTCTATTCAAAACTGCAACACACTTTAACACATACACAGGAGAAAAACATGTTAAATTCATTATTCCACACAGCCATTGATTCTATTCAAACTGGCAAAAAATTTGTAGTCACAAATACAGTAAAATATGAGCCATTAGCAGATATGCTAACAACTTATGTTGATGCACAAACAGCTTACACAAAATCATTCGTTGATACTGCTATCAAATCATCCATGGATTTTGGTGATATGTTAATGAACAAAAATTTTACAAAAGAAGTGATTGAAGCCTACACACCAACTCAGATGAAGGCGGCAAGCAGAAAGGCAAAATAATATGAATTTTGCACAAATGCTACTATCATTGTTTGGGTTTATAAGATTTCCTCGTCAAGTTTCTGGTTTAGAAGAATATATCATTAGTAACAAACCATTGAATACATCTGATGTTGAAAAACTCACAAGAGAGTATGAAGTCAGCTTAGTTAATAAGAGAGGATACTTATGATCAATTTTATTAAAAAAATTGTTGCATTGATGAATGAGGCACGCATCGCTAAATTCAATGCATATAAGTCTAAATTCAAAGGTAGTTAAAATTGAAATACCTTATAAAAGGTAAGACAGTCACGGGCGAAGTTTTTCGCCCTAGTGATTGGGCTAATAGATTGTGTTCAGTATTTTCACATTATAGACCAAACTTTAATTTAACTGCTAATCCAAAAGGATTAGGATATAGTAAGTACATTACCCCCACTGTTGTTGATGACATTAAATGTGTTCTAGTAGATAGTGAGTTGGGTAATTTAGAACCTTTAGCATTAGAGTTTGTTTTAAATTTTGCCAAGGATAACTATTTAAAAATCATAGAAAACTACGGTGAAATAAATAATAATATGATTACTACACGATTTTTACCCACCGATGAATATCAATGGTATGCTGATTGGCTAAAAGACCAAGATGAAGAAACCATTAGAATGTTCTTTGGCTTACAAGTAAGTGAAATGTTCCTAGACCAACTAGTACATTCATTTATTGTTGATTCCGACAACAATCATTTTCTAATTGCAGAGCGTAATGGTGTATGGGTAGGTACTGTACACATTGCTATCATTAGTAGTGATGAAGTTGAGTTTGGAATCATTGTTGATAGGGGAAGCCGTAAACAAGGTATAGCCGATCAATTAATGAGAGCAGCTATTCGTTGGGCAAGAGAACGTAACTATTCACATTTGTATATGCATTGTTTAACTTGGAACAAGGCTATTAGGCATTTGTGTGATAAACATGGGTTAGAGGTTAAAAACTTTACCAGTGGAACTGAAGTAGAAAGTCGTGTTAAATTACCAGCAAGACCTTTTACCAATAGCAACGATCCTAATTACAACAAGGTAGCTAGAAATCTTTATCGTCTTATACTACAAGACCATGACGAAATTTTTACCAAACCAGTTGATACAACATCAACTCAATGATACAATACATTCACAGAAACATTAGGAGATAGTATGTCAGATTACACACCAAAAATGCCAGATGTTAAGTTTAACAAAAATGGTTACGAGATTCGCACAGACATTTTAGGAATGGCTAAGGATCTAGTTGAAAAAGAATATAGCATGAAATTTGCAGGTTGGGAGATGAGTGCTAAGAAGGATCCTGTAACAGGAGAACTTGTCAACACAGTAGCCGCCCCTGAATTTCCAGGATTACAACAGATCCTAGAAACCGCAGAAAAGATGTATGGTTTTGTAAATCAAGGTACTACAAAAAAGTAATACTAAAGTATTCAAAAATTGCCCCTTAATTGGGGCTTTTTTTTGCCCAAAATTTGACGATAAATGGTATAGGGAGTATAATACATGTATTGATTGAGAAAAGGATAGGTATGAGATACACATTGATTCTTAAAAACGGTACAGTAATGGTATTCTCAGTTTTAGCATGTGCTGAACTTTACAAAACTATCAATGTCGGTAGCACACTAATCACAGAAAATTTAGAAAATGTAACAGAAAGTATTACAGTTTAAGGAGTAGAAAATGACAGTAACAGTTGCAAAAATGAACGGAAAAATTGTGGAAGTTATTCGTGTTGCTGAAACTGTTGCTTTTAGTACACAAAAAAACTGGGTGTTGGTTACCCCTGACGTTGACAGGCACAATCGTGCTAAAAGAGATTTTAGGTGGGTTCCCGCTAGCACTAGGTTCGAATGGGTTCGAACATTTAACTTTCCTGTTGCGTAAAAACAACAATTTAAAACTGATTGAAGGAGTAGAAAAATGGATAATGCAATAACAGTAGCAGACATGATCCGTATCTTGAGTACAATGGATCCTAACATTCCCGTATATATGGGAATGAATATGGAGTACTCTAGCCCTGTGAGTGCTAATATGCTAGAAGTAGATACCTTCAATGGTGTCACTATGTTGTATATTAACGACACTCCCGGGATATAATTTATATGCCCAAAGTTTGACAATAAATCACTTTGGGCATATAATATAATCTTAGACAGTTAACTAAAGGATTTCAAAATGACAGATACAGAATTCAAAACTAAATTTGACCACTTTGATACCGTGCGTGAAGAATTGGGTTTGACTACTACCTGGTCAATCTATGAGGTTGAGAATCTTAACGACCGTCACCCCTATGAAGGTGCTACTATCGTGGTATATAAAGATTGGTATACCAACAAAGATATCGTTGTTGAAGTGAACGGACTTACTTGGGCGGCCCTGTTTGTTGCGGCAAATGCAGCAATTCGCAATAGTACTGACAATCATCACACCTTCATTGAAGGCTTCCAACAATCTACTATTTCCCCCAAATATTTGTTTCTGGCAACCGGTTCTTAATATTTGACAATAATTCATTTTGGGCATATAATACATGTATTGATTAAATAAAAGGAGTTAGTTATGCATTCACAATCAATGGTCACAGTCAAAGCAATTCAAGAACAACTTCAAATGCCTTTATTAGAAACATTGTTTTACATCAAAGAAAATCCTAGCGAATTTAATTTTGATGAACTCAGTGCCTTTTATGATGTAATGGCAGGTTTTAAAAATCTCTTTACACCAGTGGAGTAATAACATGTTTTTTGATACACAAGGAATGAGTTACGAGGATATCAAGCGTATGAATCAAGCTGATCCTGAATATACTCCTAAAAAGAAAACCAAACAAAGTTTTAGCTATGATGCTAAAATTGTTTGGGCTAGTGCATGTGCCGCACAACGTATCAACAATGAGTATGTTAAGGCAATGTCTGGTAGTCAAAAAATTGCAAATAAATTTATAATGGAACAATACATTGTTAACCCTGATTTAATCACAGAGGCTGATTATGAAATGGGTGATAATGTGCGCAAATACTTTCAGGCACTTACTTTTAAAGTGTTGAAGGGTGAGAAATTAAATGATTTTGCAAATAATGCAATGCTTATCAGTAATCGTGACATTATTACAGAAAATTATGATATTGCAGTTATTGCAAGTTTACCCAGTGTCTACTACAAAAGCAAAAGTAGAGATGACGTAAACAGTCGTATTCGTTTTGCACAGGGTGGATACATTGGGGAACCCTTAGATAAGGTAAGTTTTACAGGTGAGGTATTGCGTAGTGTTTATAGTCAACAATGGAACACATACTACATTACTTGTATCAATGATAAAGACCAAGTAGTATTTTTTAGTTACAAAGTTGGATTGGATATTGGTGCAGTAATTTCATTTATTGGTACTGTTAAAGGACATCGTGACAACAGTACACAATTGAATCGGGTAAAATTGGTTTGACAATTATTACGCAATATAGTATACTATTATTTATTCACACACAGGAGCAATCATGTTCACAAGGTTATTTTTGATTACAAGTTTTATTGTTGCATTGACCGGCTGTAATACAGTCGCAGGTACTGTTAGAGGTATGGGTGAAGATGTTAAGTCAGGTACTGATACAGTAGCAAATTGGGTTAAACCCGAACAAGGAGCAAAAAAATGAAAAACTTTTTAGTAGGTACAATTTTTGGTATTATTGTAGCAACAGTAGGCTTTAATGGTATTGCCAAAATGCTTGATAATGGTGTTAACAAGGTTAAAGAAGTGTCACAGGAACAGGTGAAGTAATGAATGACTTCCGTAAATGGTACATACGCAATCATACAGAAATTACTTGGTTTCTTATTGGTTGGTGTACTGTAAGTGCACTAGAATGTTTAGGTCAAGGTGACTACTTAGGTGCATTACTTAGCGGTGGATTTGCCTTTTTAAATTATAAAATGAATGGATAGTGCTATGATTACAATGCGTGAATTCATGGAGTTAATAGACTATAAAATTACTGAAGGTAGTAGTTATCTTTGGAATTGTTATGGACACAATGCCTATTGTTTGGATAGCTGGAATGGTGTTCATGGCAAGGGCGGATACAGTTTTAGTATTGTGTTCAGTACTAAGACACAGAAGGTCTATGAAGTAAGTGTATGTGACTATACCAATGACCGTGCTTATCGTATGATTAATCCTGCATATATTAAAAAATTCAACAAAGAAAATATTATTCGTAGTCTAGATAGAAATTGTGCATGGGATTATGTTAAGTTTATTGATTTAGAAACAGATGACGATTTTATACAAAAGGCTTTGGCAATCAAAGCAGGTGAAGAGCATGACACCCGAGTAGAAGTACCACTTGAGTTAGATGATGAGACTTCATTCAAACTTATGAAAATGGCACATGAGCGTGATATTACATTTAATCAAATGGTTGAAGAAGTATTGCGTACAGTTATTGTTTCCGAGAAATTAAAAAATGATTACACTTAAATCATTGCCCTTAGGTTATATGGGTATGGAAATTCCCCATCATACTCAACAAACACTAGAAAACTATTTGTTGAGAGGTTGGAAGCCAGGTGGTTTCTGTGAGTCCATGCTAGCATATGACTATGAGCGTGCCTTATATACTGCCGACACAGCCAATCGACAGATGTTCTGGGCGATTGCCATGTGGATTAGGGACTTTGCCCCTGATCATTCACATGGTAGTTATGCCTCTATTGATATTTGGTGTGAAGATGTCAATGGTTGTAGAACAGATTATGTTAATGAAGTAGAAAAAGATTATGTTTGGAGTACATTGAAAGGTCAAGCATGACTGCAAATTGGATTAGAAAATTAAACGAAAGTGACAGTCGCCTTCATAAAGAAGATGTATTATCACAAGCATTGACTGCAAGTATTGTAGGTAGTGACAATGCACAAGTGTTTTTGGGCTTTACTAAAGCATGTTATCATCCAATGGTTACATTTGGTGTGAAACAAATTCCTGAAACAATTGGAATTACTGAGGCTGAGAATCCTTGGAGTGAGTTTAATGATTTATTAAATGATTTGTACAATCGTAGAGTAACTGGTAATGATGCTCGTGATGCTATTCAAACAATGGCAGAACGATTTACCAGTGATGAATGGAATACATTTTGTAGAGCTGTGTTGCGTAAAGACTTAAGAGCAGGTATTAGTGATAAGACCATCAATAAGATTTGCAAAGGTACTGATTATGAGATCCCTGTATTTGGTTGTCAACTGGCAACTAATAGTGAAGGTCGACCCGAGATGAAAGGTATCAAACGCCTTGAACCTAAATTAGATGGTGTTCGTGTATTGATGGTGTTCAATAATAAAACTGTATTGAGTTTCAGTAGAAATGGTAAAACATTTGATAACTTTACACATATTGAAGAACAGATAATAAATCAAGTATTACAAATCTGGGCTAGCAATACAGAATTGCAAGGTGGCTTTGTATTTGATGGTGAAGTGATTGGTAATAGTTTCCAAGAACTGATGCGACAAGCAAGACGCAAGACCGATGTACAAGCTACTGATAGTGTGTTCAATGTATTTGATGTTATCCCTTTAGATGAGTTTAACAAAGGTATTTGGAACACACCATTGAGTAAGCGTATTGAGTTACTAGAAAAACTAAGACCAGTGATTGATAAGATGCCTAATGTTGAATTGTTGCCACACATTATGGTTGACTTGGATACTGCCGCAGGTCGTGACCAACTTGATCGTTATGCTAAGGATATGGTTAATCAAGGATTTGAAGGCATTATGATTAAGAATGTTGATGCACCCTATGAGTGCAAACGCAATACGAGTTGGATGAAATGGAAACCTACACTAAGTGTTGATCTACAAGTGATTGGTGTTGAAGAGGGGACTGGTCGAAATGTAGGTCGTCTAGGTGCACTAGTATGTAATGGTGTTGATGATGGTAAAGAAATTACAGTCAATGTGGGCAGTGGTTTTAGTGATGAGGATCGTGATGATTATTGGGCAAATAGTAATTTAATTATAGGTAGGACTGCGGAGATATTGTGTGATATAATTACACAAAATCAAGACGGGACCTACTCACTAAGGTTTCCCCGCTTTGTAAGATTTAGGGACGATAAATGAACGAACAAATTAAAGCAGGTAGTGATATCCATGCAGGTGATGGTGGCTATAGTATAGGTACTAAAGAAAAGTATGACGAGTTTGTAAAAATTCGCAACAAATCATTAGCAAAATCAAGAATTAGAGAACTTGCTGTTGAGGCCGGTGCATCAATTAATACAGGAACACATCCACTAACTGGTGTTGTTGATGGTCTAACAATGAGAAATAAAGAAATAGAAAAGTTTGCCGAGTTGCTGGTCCAGGAATGTGCCGGCCGAGTAGATAACATCTTGCGTGAACGGAAAGATGGTGGTGGGACTATGGGCGATGAGATTAGAGAACATTTCGGAGTTGAAGAATGAACGAACGAATTCGAGAACTTGTTAAGCAAGCCACTACTATCGAAGAACATAAGTGGGGAGTAAGTTATGATAATTTCAATAAAGAAAAGTTCGCCGAGTTGATTGTGAAAGAATGTTTAGACATTGCCTTAGAGGTTAGAGGAAAACCAGCAACTGATACACATTATGTTATTGGGTATGACCGTGCTTGTGAAAAGATGATTAGTGGAATTAGAGAACATTTCGGAGTTGAAGAATGAACCTAACAAATTTCCAAGATGACTTCACAAGAATTAGAAATACCCCAGACCAATACCGGCCCGAAGTCGAGCATAGAGAATTAAAACAAGTAAAGGTTGGTACATGGTTGTTTGGCATGTTACCAATTTACAGATACGAATTTACCCCTTGGGAAAAGGACCGGCATGAATGAATTTAATTTGGGACCAATCATTGGCACAGCCATTGCTATTGCGGGTATGTTGTTTGCATTGGTGATGGGTTATTTGATGGGCTATAATGATGCTAAGGATGGACGATGAACGAACGAATTAAACAACTTGCCGAACAGGCTGAGTTTTCTGAAAAAGACCTACACATTCAAGGTGATAATTTTCAAAAGTTCGCTGAGTTGATTGTGCGGGAATGTGCCAATCAATGTGATTTATTGTTGGATCATAGGATTAGTTCAGAGTGGTCAAGAGGAACACACGATTGTTCCAGAGCGATTAAGAAACATTTCGGAGTTGAAGAATGACTAGATATCAAACTGTTTATAAAGAAGTCGAAATCGATGTTGATTTAGCAGACTTTGATGATGAGGAAATTTTAAACGAAATGGAACTTCGGGGTCTTGGCCTTGTTGATAGGTCAATTACTACAGAATTACTTGTTACCATTTATCATAAGCGTAGGAATGGTTTAGACTATCAATATGAATTAGATCAACTTATTTACGAAGGTTTAGGCAAAGTTTTATGAATGATGATCGTATATTCTTTGGAGCTATGCTTGCTTTAGCAACCTTGATATTTGGTCATCCTGGATGGGCCTTTTTGATTTTTTTCATAGCGGTGTGCACATGAAAAAACGAATCAAAGAGATAATGTTAACTGCAGGTTATGCAGCACCTGAATTGGCTAGTCGTGGGCAGTTACTGGCTGAATTAATTATCAAAGATATATTAAGTATTGTAGAACCATACCAAGATAGTAGAACAGAAGTATTCAGAGCGCACAGAGATTTATACAATCAAATCAAAGAACAATTTGAAATAGATGAGAAACCTTGTGAGCATGTCTGGGTTATCAACAATCATATTATGAGCAACGGTGCACTTTGTAATAAATGTTTTACGACAAGTATACACATTCCTGACGAACTAAAATGACAATAAATAGTACTGAAACTAAATGGGTCTCTTTAAGACAAGGTGATACAGGTTTTACCTTGCAAGATAACTTTACTGTTGCCAGTCGTGCTTGGATGGAAATTAAAAAAGATTGCCCTAAAGAATATGTTGAAATAATTAGAAAAGCATATCAAGAGGGGTATATTAATGTAGTGGCTACAGTACCAAAGTCAGACCCTACATTAATGTGGGATATACTAAAGCAATGACAACAACACAACAAAAATTATGGGACAAGGCTGCAAGATTATCAATGAAAGATACCTTTAAAATAAATGAAGGTAAGTTTGATGATTTATTTTATAGAGTAGCAATTGATTACTATACCAAAATGTTAATGGAACAGGTTAAGAAACCTTGTAAATGTTAAGACCTACACCACCCAAACTTCCAAATTCTCACAAACCAAATTGGCAAGATTGGGTGCCTATAGTATGCTTGATAGTATTAGTTTTATACTGTATATTGATGAGGTATAAATGAAAAGCGAAGAATTGCTTTCCATAATGTACTATGGATCACTATTCCTTTTGTTATTGGTAACAATTATCATTACCTTTATACTAATATACGAAGACTATAAAGAACAAAATAGGATGTATAAATTATGACATTACCTGTGCACCAAGACATTGATACAAGTACATTGGATAAACAAGAGTTTAACCCTATCATTGATTATATGCTGTACACACTTGCAGTTTCGGTTATGTTTATGGAGTTGCATATTATATACAGGTGCTTGACATAAATTCAAACTTGTGCTATAATATATTTTTAAGAGGAAGATATGAAGATCGCACTTTGCTCAGATTTACATTTAGAATTTTCCGACATCAACATCCAAAATACTGAAAATGCTGATGTATTAATCCTTAGTGGTGATATTATGGTTGCTCAGGATTTGCATGATCATCCTGCAGTACATCCAATGGATCCTGTAAATATACCCAATCTTAACTATAAGCAAGAACGTGCACAACGGTTTAGAGATTTTCTTAGACGTTGCAGTTTTCAATTTTCCCATGTAGTGTATGTACCAGGTAATCACGAATTCTATCATGGTTATTGGTATAAGAGTCTAAAACATTTATGTGATGAATGCGGTAAATTTCCTAACATTTATTTCTTAGAGCGTGGTACAAAAGTTATCAATGATGTAACCTTTATCGGTGCTACCATTTGGACCGATTGTAATAAAGGTGACCCATTGACCATGAACTTTCTTGAAGGTGCTATGAATGATTACCGTCTTATCCGTAACGACAAACAAGGTTATGGTAAGTTGCGCACTGCACACACAGTTAGTCGCCACATTGAAACAATTACATACATCAAACATAGATTGGCTGAAAATGTTGATAAGAAAGTTGTTGTAGTAGGACACCATGCGCCAACATCACAAAGTATTCATCCTAGATATGTTCGTGATCGTGAAATGAATGGTGGTTACTCTAGTGACTTAAGTGAATTGATTTTAGACAACCCACAAATCTTACTATGGACACATGGTCATATGCACGATCCTGTTGATTACATGGTTGGTCCTACACGTGTTGTTTGCAACCCAAGAGGTTATGCAGGACATGATATTAATGCCGATGTATTTGAAACAAAGTTTTTGGATATATAAGTCAAAAATGTTACCCAACTCTATTGATATTAAATCAATACTGTTGTATAATCTATCTACATTGTGAAAACAATGAAATATTTAAGGAAAATAAAATGATGACAACTAAATCACAAGCCCTCATCGAGGCATTGAAGAAAGGTGAAGAACTCACCGCAAAGCAAATAACATACCGTTTTGGTATTGCTAATCCAACTGCATCAGTAAGCGCATTGCGTTTCAATGGTTATGCAATTTATGCTAACAAGCGTACAAACAAGTTGGGTCAAACTTTCACTAAGTATCGTCTAGGTACTCCAAAGCGTGAAGTTGTTGCAGCCGGTTATCGTGCATTGGCAGCAGGTCTAGTTTAATTAGACAGTAGGGTTTGACGAACACCTGCAATCGCAAAGTTCGTTAATCAATTTAAAGTATCTGATAAGGAGTTAGTATGAGTTTATTTCACAACATTATGAACAAATTAGGCAGATACCGTTTGATCCCAGATCGTAGAACCGGTGCAGATTATATGCATCGGTATTACCTTTTCTTAAAAGATCGTGCATGGTTTCCCTTCAACTTTGCATTACATAAGATTGTAAAAAGCGATGATCCTATATTTCACGATCATCCTTGGTCTTATATGACAATTGTACTCAAGGGTGGTTACTATGAGCATACACCAGTCTTTGATAGCAAAGGTGTAAAATTTGCTGAAGTGTCCAAATGGCGTGGTCCTGGTTCTATTATTATTCGTGGTTCAAATGAGTATCATTGGTTAGAACTAGAAAATAATCAACCAGCAACAACACTATTTTTTATGGGATCACAAACAAGAGAATGGGGATTCTTAACAGGATCAACTAATAAATCTTGGATCAAGCACACAGATTACTTAACAAAATAAAATGTATATAACACTAACAAACATTGCGGAAGCGCACAAAGGCAACAAGATTGCTATTAACACAGATTTAATTGCAACAATATTTGATTCTACAGTAGATAGAGGCACAGGAGTATTAGAAAATGTGACATATGTTTTCTGTCCTCCACATGGTACTTGGGAAGTACAGGAGTCACTAGACGAGATAGTACAAGAATTAAATAATTTGAAATGGAACAAGTAATGAATGATGAATTACGAGAAGTATTACTTATCCTACAAGAAGAGTGTGCAGAGGTTACACAAGCTGTAAGCAAGTGTATGCGTTTTGGTCCTGATCAAATGAAACCTGGTAAAGAACGTACTAACATTAGTATGTTAGAAGAAGAGATTGGTGATCTATTTGCCATGGTAGAATTACTTGTTGATTTAGGTGTAGGTGTTACAGTACCAGGTATACATCAAGCAAAATTAAATAAGTTTGCAAAGCTTAAAGAATGGAGTAACTTAACTATTAATAAATAGTTAAAGAGGTTATTATTTTGGAAGACATTTTTACTATCATAGATATTTTACTTTGGGTATTCATAGGATATAAGTTAGGTTGTTGGTATACCACACATCGCCTAGTTACCTCATTGCGTATAGCTAGCAAAAAATTAAATATTGATATTGATGCTGAAATGGATAGACTTAGATCAGATACGTTGTGTGAAAAGTATAACGTGTTTTGTTTAGAAACAGAAATAATTGACGGTGTTATTTTTGCATACGAGCAAGATACACATGATTTTATTTGTCAAGGAAAAACTATTGAAGAAATTGCAAGATTAGCCAAAGAGTATAGAAATATTAATATAGCAACACTTGTTCATAAAGCAACCAATACAGTATTTTTATTTGAAGACGGTGTAATCAAACAACAAGAAACTATATCCTAAATGAAAGTTAATATAAAAAATTGGCCTAAAAAAAGCCATAGAAGAAAAATTTCTGTACAAATAGATAAATGGGATACATGGAATTTAGATTCTACACTTGCTATGATTATTTATCCTGCATTATTACAGCTCAAGGCTACTAAACATGGCATACCAGGTGATTTTGTTAATGATGTAGGTGGTGAAGAATGGAGTGATCAAAGTTGCTTTGACTTTTATAAAGAAACTCATAATGATGCATGGGATATTGCAGCTAAAAAATGGGATGAAGTATTAGACAAAATGATTTGGAGTTTTGAACAGATTGCCTGTCAAGATTATGATGCACAGTATCATCATGGAAACGCCGAATATGATTGGAAAGAAACTGATACATTGTATCCTAATCCTGTTACAGGTAAGATGGAACCAACATATCAAATGATTGACAAAAATCCTGACGAGCATTGGTATGATCATGCGGGGCATAAATTACACGAAGACCGTATACAAGAAGGTCTTGAACTATTTGGTAAATATTTTCGTAGTCTTTGGGATTAATTAATGTTTGATAATATGGTGATGCAACTAAACTTACAAAGTTTAGGTAAGAGTAATAACTTTAAAATAACCAATGAAGAGTTTGAAGAGTTATGTAAAAATTTTCTATTTGAGCAAATTAAAGGTAACAATAAATTTGGTGCTTACTTTTGTGAAAAGTATGATGAATCAAACCATGTGTTGATGATACTACCAAATGAATCAGCCAAAGAACATATTAAAAAATTTTACGTTAAATGAAACAAAAATTTATAGATTACTACATGAGTGTAGCCGAACTTACTAGTAAATTGAGTTATGCTAGAAGATTACAAGTTGGTGCAGTTATTGTTAAAGGCAATAAGATATTAGGTACAGGCTACAATGGAATGCCAAGTGGTTGGGACAATAACTGTGAAGATGAAATCAAATGGCCCAATGGTGAGATACGTTTCTTAACTACAAAGCTAGAAGTATTGCATGCTGAAACAAACGCAATCGCTAAGGTGTCCGGTAGTACAGAATCAAGTCAAGGTTCTACTTTATTTTGTACACATGCGCCTTGCATTGATTGTGCTAAGTTAATATATCAAAGTGGTGTAAATAGTATATACTATCGCAATCAATATAGAGATGATAGCGGTGTACAGTTTTTAAAAAAGAGTGGTGTTAATGTTACTCAGTATGAAACATAACACCAATATACAAGTTGGTTTTGGTGAGCTTAAACCCATTATTGATTGGTGTGATAGAAATTGTGAAGAGTGGGGATATGCGGTAATAGAATCAGCTGGACGTGATGCAGGAATTTATCAATTTTTCTTTGATAAAGAACGTGATTACATAAACTTTATACTTTGGAAAAAATGAAATATTTTACTTTTCGCCGTGAATCAAATAACTTTGATGATATCATTAATGATGTAAGTTTTAAGAAACACATTGACTATTTAACAACTTGGACTAATCATTGTAGAATAGGTATCAATGAAAAGAATAACGATAATATCTTTAGTTATATTACAATCAAGTACGGTGATGAAATGATCAATGCATTGACCAAAGACTATTCACCTATAATGAATATTGACTATATACCAAAAAAATGAACAATATCATACTGTTACTTACTTTATTACAAATTAAACATTGGATAGTTGATTTTGCTAATCAATCTGAAGAAGAGATGGCATGTAAAGGCATCTACGGGCATTGTCTAGGTATAAATCATAGTTTGAAACACGGTATTGGCACATTTGTTTGCTTATTGCCATTCACAGGATTTAATAACATTGCATATACAACAGTATTGGCATTTTTAGATTTTACAATTCATTATCATGTGGATTATATAAAAATTCATTATGGGAATAATGATATAGACAATAGAAAGTTTTGGTATTATTTGGGATTAGGTCAATTGTTGCATCAACTAACATATTTGACTATTATCTATCTAATGGTAAATTAAATTGTACTACCTAAAGTTATCAATGTAGCGTTACCACCAGTGCCTATCACACATGATAGGTTACCTTTAGTAGCAAGTATAGTCCAAGTATGTGTTTTGTTATTAACCCATAATGTCATTGTGCTTTTAGCTTGATCATGTACTGAACCTATCACTATAGGTTTCTCGCTATATTTACTAGATAAAGTCTCAACGATTTTATCTGTGTCATCACATACTGCTTGAAAAGGCAATACTTCAGCATCTGCAAATGCAATAATAGGTAGTAATAATAAACTTAGTAAAATAGGCTTCATTGTTTTTTAGATTTCTTAGTTATGTCTGTTGACTTTGTAGGAGAGGATTCTTTGGTTTTTTCAAACATTTTATTAGCAGCAGGGCTAGATTTATGACTTTTGTTTACTGTATGTTCTTTTGTTCTAGGTCTTGTATTAAACCAACTCATGTTACTACCTCCTATAAAAAAGCCCTGATATATCAGGGCTACCTTTATTCAGTTGACAATTTAGTTATATATTGATTAATTTTACTTGATGCCTCATCGTAACTTAGTGCATATACTTTAAATCTAGCCTTGTTATTTGAAATTCTAGCATCATAAGGGATAACACCGTTAAATTTAAAGTTATCAGGTAAGTCAACTTCAACATCAAATTCCTGTAGATTCTTCAAACGATCCATTATCTGATTTATTGTTTGTGTCATAATATAGTCCTTTTATCTATTTAGTATATACAGGTAAGTACTTATTATTCTTCATGTGTCCATTGAAACCATGAGTATTTTTGTAACTCACGTATTATTTCATCTTGTTTTCTAAAACTTTGATTAGCAACAAACTCTACAAAATCAACCCATTGTTCAGCATAATATTCATTGCCTTGTTGCCAAGCTTGATACATATGCAGAAGTAATCGTTCGTCCATAATAGTTGATAAATATTACATATATTTAGTATAATGTTATGAAAATACGAGAACTTATGGAATCAAATACAAATCAAATGCCGCACCTATACTTAGACATGGATGGTGTGCAAGCCGATCTATTTAATAGAGTAGCTGAACTTGAACAAGTTGACCATTGGGACGATATCAAAGATCAGAATGAAGCCATAACTAGACTAAGCTTGAAGGGTCCAGAAAGTGTATATGAGTTATTTCGTGATTTGAAACCATTGCCAGGTGGACAAAAGATCATTCAATGGTTACACAAAAACAAGATACCTTTTACAGTATTGAGTGCTCCTCTGCGTAATGAGCCAGAAGCCAGCAAAAAAGGTAAGCGTGAATGGCTAGACAAATATAATCCTGGTACTAGTAATGATGCTATCTTTACTCAAAGAAAATTTAACTATGCAATAACACATGGTAAACCCAATGTATTAGTAGATGATTTCAATTATTATTTACGCAGTTGGGCTGATGAAGGTGGTATTGCAGTTAAACATAGTGATATAAGTACCGATCACACAATCAAGCAATTAGAAAAAATTTATCAACCTTATTTGGGTAAATGATAATTGCTAAGTTACAACAATAATGTTATAATAATACATGAGTAAAAAAAGAACTAAAGAGTCATTGGTTAGATATGAGGTAATCACTAAAGAAGATCCTGAATCCGGTGACCTTTACTTACCCATTCCATTACCTTTACTAAAGCAATTAGGATGGGAAGAAGGCGATAGTATTGATTTCAAAGTAGATGATCAAGGACGCTATATTATATCTAGAATTAAAAAATGACTGCAACAATCACAACTTCAGCACCAACATATAGTTCATCAAGTGCAACGATAAGTACCTCTTTACCAATTGGTATTACTTCAAGTAATACTTTTCCCTATACGGTAACCTCAACCGGATCCGGTTCTAGTGGTCAATATTTACAATCAAACGGAATCAATTCTACTTGGGCTAGCCCCACTTGGACTGTAGGTGACTACGCTAATAGCTCATTACAAGTTAGAGGTGATGCTAACTTTGAAGGTGATGTAAAAATCAAAGGCAAAAGTCTAGTAGACTTAATTAACAACATTGAGCAACGATTAGCTATATTACACCCCAATACTGAACTAGAAAGTAAATGGGAAGATTTGAAGAAATTGGGCGATATGTATCGTCAATTAGAGCAGGAAATCATTGAAAAAGAGAAAATGTGGGCAATATTAAAGGAATGAAGGTTGACAATAAATCCGTTTTCCTATATAATAGATACTGTTTATGACTAATACAATTCTATTATGACAATGCACTTAGTTGGCCCCTACCTTAGTCTCAATGGTAAGAAAAAAGGTAAAGTTAAGTTTCGTAATGCAGAAGAGGCTCGCAAGGCACGTGAGTTAGAATCCTCATGGAATGACCTACAGAAAAAATGGGGTATTGAGCAAGAAGACAAAAAGCGCAATAGAGCATTGAAGGCTGAGCCATTAACTTATAATCTGTCAACCCCTGCAGGTCGCACAAATACAAATCACATTAAAAGTTTGAATACTAACCCAATGGGCCCAGTGAGTAGCAAACAAATCCCACAATATACAGGTACAAAAATTATTGGTATCTCTCAAATGGCAAAATCTAATGCAGTTCCAGTCTTTGAACAAGAACATATTATTGACATTGCGAGGATGCGAAGATGATAAAAAGGAAATTAAATTGAAAGAAGAAGGCTTCAAGATGGATGGTAAAGTCATAGATGTTTTACCAAATGCTGTCTTTAGAATACAATTAGACAGTGGGCCCACTGTCACAGGTTATATAAGTGGTCGCATGCGCAAGCACGACATTAAAATACTATTAGGCGATACAGTAGAAGTAGAGTTTAGCCCATATGATTTGTCCAAAGGACGCATCACCCGTAGACGATAAATACTTCACACAGGGAGATTTATCATGGAACAATTTTTACCTATAGTAGGTATATCTTTATTGGTTTTTATAGTATATTTGGTAGCAGAAGAAGTTATCAATCATCTCTTTGGTAAGAAATAATTTTGTCACAGTATTGTCACAATATCTTTCTTAAATACTAGATATGCAAAAAACCTACCGCAGTATCTTTATTAGTGATGTTCACCTAGGTACAAAAGACTGCAAGGCT
>Ga0207955_1000240_pt1 | contig 17317 bp, 25 predicted proteins | sample CryBogCBE29Jun09_FD_184563 | JGI IMG/M metagenome (GOLD analysis project Ga0207955, IMG submission 184563) | Freshwater microbial communities from Crystal Bog, Wisconsin, USA - CBE29Jun09 (SPAdes) (version 2) | ecosystem: Environmental > Aquatic > Freshwater > Lake | place: Crystal Bog... | reverse complement strand
GGAATCAGGTAAGGAGCAGCCTTTGAGTAAACGCTATTAGTCAACAATGGCTGGTTATTATTAATCCAGCTAAGGGTTGAATCAGCTAGTGGGGCATAAGCTCCACCTGTGCCATTAAGGCTATGAGCAACCGTATAGGACAAAGCGCGCTCACCATTTTGCTGCAAGAACTTGTCAAGCGCTGCGGCAGCTGTATATGTAGCTCCTGTGCTTGGGTCCTTCTCTTTGAGCATGTTCAGGTAATCAGAGCGAAGCGTCTGCATATCCTTGGTGTAGTAGTCATTGCTGACTGTTGGCGCCAATGGAAGCAGGAACGAGAACAAGCCCTTGATAATGAGGTTAGACTGAGCATTATGCTCAATCTTGGTCAAAATCTCTTGCTGTTGGTAAGGTGGCAAAGAGGTGTAATTCTCTGGCAAATCACCGTGGTAATAGGCAGCCATAATAGCTGACAGCTTTGAGTTAAGGACTGTTGATTCACGGTCATCCATATTCATGGCGTTGAACAAATCGCGCATGGTGGAGTTAGGGATAATCGTGTCAATAAAGTTTTGTGATGGATAGCCGCCGGAAGCAACGTTAACTGCCTTGTCCATCCATGGGAATTTCTTGGATAACTCTGTCAACGCAAGGTTGACGAATGGGCTCGTGCCAGGCATCTTGACTTCTGGAAGCACTGTCAAAAGCGATGCAGTGTTACCGGTGATAGATGTTGGCAAGCCTGTAAATTGCTTCAGGCCAAGGGCGTTTAGGCCACGGGCAATAGCATTACCAGCTTCTCCAATACCGCCAGGGTAAACAATGTACTTCTGGCCATTGGCATCAGTGTGTACAAAGCCTGGGTTGTTTAGACCCTGCTGGATAATCTGGAAGTCACGGAAAGCTTGTGGGTTAGACATAATCAAGCGGCCAGTACGACGCATAGCCTGTTCTTGGGCAAAGAAGAACGGAAGCAAGTTACGGTGTAGCACAGCAAACTGGCTACGGATAGCGGGACTGTGAATAGCGGGAATCATCTCACGTGTAGCCTGCGTCGCAGTCATGCGAATGGCTTCGTCTTCGCTCAGCAAGCCCATATCAATCAAAGGCTGGTTAGCAATTAAGCGACGAGTGAAGAAGTCAGCAAATAGAGGCTGACGAGAAACGTAGTCCATGATTGGAGTAACAAATTTGCGATAACCCATTTGCTCAGCACGGCGAAGCGCGTCACCAATAGTAGGCATAGTTTGACGGCCAAGTACTTGGATAGGCAAAGCTTCTTGTGGAAGCTTGCGTAGCTCTTGCTCGGTTACTCGCTGGCCTTTGGCAATCTTGTCTACCAAATCAACGTTAACTTTGCGGCCAGTGCCGTATACCAAACCTTGTAGGTAATCTACTTGGTTCTTAGCAAATGACTCTGGAACGGCTTTAGTGTAGCCATCCATAGACTTGCGGTAATCCTGATACATATTAGGATTCTTGATACGGGCTGCTTGAGCATCTACCAAGCTGGCAAATTGCTCATCTGGAGATAGCGCCTTGAATTCTGGTGACTTCATGCGGTTCATGTAATCACGGGCAATGTCGCGTTGAGCCAAATCAGCTGCTGCCATGTTGACATTCTTGGCATATGTGGAATGGAAGCTATTGTCTAGCTGAGACAAGCCAGCAAGCTCTTGTCCAGGTACGGTGCCATGTCCGTGCTTTTTGACGAAAAGGTTAATGTTGTCTTTTGCAACTAAGTCCTCAGAAGCTGCGTGAGCTGCGCTTACGCCAGCCTGTGGCATTCTGTTGCCGTAGATAGCTGAATACCGGTCCATGGCGTTGATTTTGTCTTTGACGAAATATGGCACAAGGTTGGACTCGCGGAACTTATTAGCAAGTAATCCCAGTGGCATGATATTGAAACGAGCATTGCGGGCAGCATTAGCTGCATTGTTCCATGATTGCTTGCTAGTTAAGGAATCATCAAGATTTTTAAACGTACCATGAATGGTGCGGTTGCGTTCATCAAGCTCTTTAGTGACTTCATTAGAAGTTACTTTTCCAGGAACCGGACCTACTTCTTTTTCGTATTTTTTAACCCAGTCAATTTGTTCCTGAATCTTAAAATCTTTTGCATCTTCCGCTGACATTTCTTTCATCATTGCGGTCAATTCTTTTGATGTTCTTTCAGGGCGCGGGCCTTGCCAACCAACGGCTTTTTCTCTTGCTGCCGCTGACTGAGCTTGCTCAATGGCATTTTTATCAGTCTCGGTAAGGGTCTGAGCAATCTTATCCATATGGTACAAACGGTACTTGTCTGACATGTTGGCTACGCTTGCAGCCAAAACGTTTGTTAAATAGCTAGGCAAACCCTTGCGCATGATTTGATGCAAGGCTTCACCAGAAGATACGCGCAGACCAAAGGCTGGAGATAACAGTGCCAATGGAGCAAAAATAGCGTTTGTGTAGTGTGTAAAGAAATCGTCTACTGGGTTGTAGAGAGCGCCGTAAGCCTTGGCGCTGCGCATGACTTGGCGAATGTCTTTAAGGTCAAGCATGGAACCTTTGAACCGCTGGCCTTCAACAATAGCCAAATCTTTAGGCGTATCGCTATACTCGGGCTTCATTTCGGTTGAGCCAATAAGGCGTCCGTCGTTGACAGCATAAACACCCTTGTCAAAGGCGCTTCCACGAGAAGCGCTCTCAAGTTGGCCAAATACTGAGGCAGCTTGAGCCTTGGCTACGCCAAAGTTTTTAAGTACTTCCTGCTGAAGGACGTGCATCTGGTCAATGCGCGCACCGTCATCAGTAGCTGTAATCATCTTAGTCGCATGCTCAAGAGCTACGCGGTATGGCATGGAGTAGTAAGTGAAATCCATTGCTGTTTTAGATGCATTTGGGTCAGCTGGGTCAAATTCCTTGGAAGACAAAGCGTTAGCTTTTGTATCAAAAGACAAAGCACGCTCTCCGGTAAATGTGCGAACCTTGCCGGCAAGGGCGTTCATCATTGCTCCGCTGCCAGGCTTAGAAAATAGCGCAGGCTTATTGAGCTTGAAAAGTTGTTCTTGAGTTTCTACGCCGGTATTTGGGTCAACCTTGGTGACAGTCTTAGGATTCATTGCCTGGTTGCCTGTTTCATCAAGCACGGGAGAACCATCCGGGTTGACAGCAGGTTCCATAACAGCACTCTTGCGAGGCAAGAGAAGGTTAACCTGGTCATTGTAGTTGCTTGCATTCTTGCTCATGCGAATGCGGTCAATGCCATACTTCTGGCTAAGCATCTTGCCGTATGTCAAGGATGGTAGGCGTAATTCGCCGGTAGCAGTATTAGCGCTATCTGCCAATTCTTTAGAGTACAAAGATTGCTTGAGAATCTGAACTGCTTCATCGCGGGTGGTTGCAGTTGAAAGAGCTTTGCTCATGGCTGCTGACCAACCTGCAGGAATGCCGTAATTGGTATGAATGTAACCAGCTGCAATAGTCGGGTCATTCTTTGCTTTGTCAACAATGTCATCAATCATTCGGACTTTACCAGCCATAAGCGGGTTAGCAAGAACCTGGTCTAGCTGGTCAGCCGTAATAATCCGTGATGAGTTAGAGAGAAGAAAGTTAGAAACAGCGCCACCAGAAGAGGCGAATGGAAGCGTTGCGTGAGCAATAGGCTTTCCTGTCACATCATCAAGCTTAGTTACAGGCTCGCCGACTGCATTAAGAACAAGGTTGCCAGCTTCGTCAGTTTGCTTAACAACGGCAAGGTTGTCTCCACGCTTGATAGCTCCTGCCATCTTGCTACCAGCGGCAACGGGGTCGCCCTCAAAGTCAAATGAAGCATCTGCAATACCTGAGACAACTTGGCCAAAGCCAGTGTTTGTGTTGCGTAGTGTGCCAAGCCCAGGAATAGCACCTAGTCCATGTGCTAAATCGCGTCCAAATGACACCAAGTAATTTGGGTCATTGGACTTATTAAATGAATCCTGAAAGTTGGGTACGACGCGGCCAAGAATGTTACGGCTTAAAGCGCCACCAATATCAGCACCAAGAGCAATACCCGCTGGTCCGCCAAGTGCGCCAATAGCGCCACCGGCAAGAACGCCAGCTGTACCAAGCAACATGCCGCCAACGCCATGGTCAACATAAAGGCTATGGACAAACTTGTAGTCTTTTTGAATTTCCTGCAAAGGCTTGCCAGCCCATGACATTGCAGTACCAAGAGCCTTGCCAACTACAGGAATATCAGATACACCCTTAGCGATGTCGCTAGGAATGTTCTTGATAAAGCCTAAAAAGCCGCCACCTGAAGAAGGTGCGGTTGGTGTGGCTGGAGCTACCTGAGTGTCACTCATTGATTAAGCCCCTTTTCCGCAGCGATTTCCGCTGCGTTCTTGATAAGGGCTGCAGAAACGTCTTTTGCATCTTTGAAAATATTAGAGAACCATACGCTTGAATTGTATGTGGCAATATGGTCATCGATTGCCTTGGCATAATTAACCATATGCGAGGTTGCAGCAAGTGTATTCATAGTATCTGGGTTGCCAGACAATACGCCAGCAGCTGCAAGCTGTGGGTTGTGCTTAACAAAAACTTGATTGCCCTGAACCATTGCGTTGGCAATGTCAACATTCGTTGTAGGGGCTGGTGTTGGTACAGGAAGTGGCTCTGCCATGGTTACTTCCCTAATGCACTAGCGAGTTGTTGCAGCTCCGGGGAAGCGTCTGGATGAGACGCGAGTGCTTGAATAAGATTCTTCGCTGATTGCCCAGCTTGAGCTGTCCAGGCATGATTCCCAATGCTTCTGGACCTGCTCCTGCACCCATAGGTGAGCCAGTAGTCACTGGTTCTGAAGGACGCTGTGTTGGAGCGTTGAGAGGTGTGAGTTGCTGCATAGCGCCTTGCGCTGCGGCAGGGCTTCCGCCTTGCTGAGCTGCGGCTGCTACTTGCGATGGTGTAGCTACAGGAGTCTTAGGCGCTTGCGACATAGGCGCAGATGCCTGCATATCCATGAGCTGAGATGCGTCACCATAATTAGGCATACCTGAGATATACCGTTGTGCTTGCTTTGATGCTGGTCCGCCATCGGTGCGTTGGCTCATAGCCCCTGGGCCTGAAATCAGTGCTGGCTTTTGTGCCTGTGGCATGATTTATTCTCCCTCTTGTAAAGTTTCGATGGTGCGGGCGGCATACTCGTGGAACGATTCTTTGTCATCCACGAAACTTGCTTGATGCTCTAGCATGTGGGTGAGTGTGTCGAACCCAGCTGCTATATCAACTAAAATTGCTGCAGTAGTATCTGCAAGCAGGGCAAAGAAATCCCACTTGGTTACCCGTGTAGGAATCCTGCCCTGCTCATTAGACATTTATTACTTCATTGGCTTTCCGGCAGTGGTACCTGTACCACGTGTGCCTGAAGGCTGCTTGGTAAGAGTCAATGAAGACTTGCCGGTGCCTGCTGGTCCGGACTTCTTCTGGATAGCTGTCTTCTGTGTAACAGCCTGTGACGAACCGTGTCCGCCTTGGTTCTTTGGTGAAGGAACCTTTGTAGTCAATGATGACTTCATTGTTGCCATGTTTTTCTCCTATAGGGATGAGTTGTCTCGTCAGTAACGTTAGGCTGGCGAGCGTCTGGAAACTGACGCAGCTAACTGCGGCGCTCCAGAAGATGAAATTCCTGCAAGCAGGTTCTGTAGTGCAGACCCACCTTGCGGTGCGCCTTGTGGTGCAGCTCCTTGCGGAGCAGTAGGCTCCCCAGCAGGAGCCTGACCTGGGGCCTGTGCCTCACCAGCGGCTGCAACTGCCGGGGAAACTTGTTGGGCAAATGCCTCAGCAACAACATCTTCGATATTGTCACCCTTCTGGCGGCCCTTAATTGCTAGCGCAATTGCGTTAATAATCTTTGATGGGTCCTGTCCTTGAGCAGCCAAGGATGGGATTGCTTGTGCCATAGATGCAACAGCGGCAAGGAGAGAGTCACGAAGATTCTCAATCTCTACTGCTTCTTCTTCCATGGAGACGTTCATCTCCCATGGCATCTGACGACGCAAGAAGTCACGTGAGATAAGTTTATCACCACGAGCTTGCAAGCCGAAGATTAAAGCGCGGTTAGGGTCAAGGCCAGCCATCATGCCGTAGGTGACATCGCACCAGTAATCGCCTTGAATATCCTTCTTAGGTGTGTAGGTAATCTCGTAAGGTGCGCCAGCGTTTACGCCGCGTACTTCCTTCTCGACATCACCAAAGAGCGTCTCATCCATGAGGAAGCAGATACGCATAACATGGCGGAATGACTCAGCGAATACAGCCTGTGCTGTCTTAACTTGAGTATCGAATCCACCCATAAGCGCTTCAACGCCACGGCCTGTAACGATAGAACCTGACTGCTGACCAAGGCGGCCTTGTGGGTAGCGTGAGCCAACCCGAAGCTCTTGGTCAAGAAGTTCTGACTCTTGGAAGATTCCGTTAGGAATGTCGAGGCCGACACGACGAATCTTCTCTGGGTTAGCAGAGCGGATGGTTGCGTCTGGGCCAATCTCAAGGACGTTAACATCGGAAGGCAAAGCGAATGGAGCCTGTACAGACTTCTGTGCTGCTTCCAGCTGCAAGGTAGCAAAGCGTGAGCGGGCTACCTGTACCCACATGATGTCGTCAAATTGTCCGCGTTGATGCTCGTCTGAGTCAATACCAGGACGAACAGCGATGACGACAGGAATCTCGTCAATGAAATTCTTTACGCGGTCAAGGAGAAGATTGCTACGCTCTGGGATGAAGAGGATGGTTTCATTCTTATCCACATAGCGGAATACCTCAAGGAGGCGCTCAGAGTTACGAGCCTCGTAAGGTCCACGGATAACAGATTCATGCTCTGGGAAATCGTTGCATAGCTCGCGTACAGTCTTCTGGTAGCGACGGGTATAGGACGTCAGCTTGCCGAAGCGGTCCCACTCTGGGTATGCACCAATTGGGTTGTCCAAGCGAATCATTGGACGATTATTTTCAAAGTCAGGCTCGATGATGAAAGGCAGCATACCGTAGGTCAAGTAGCGGTCAGCGCCTGTGTACATCTGGGTCTGCAAGTTACAGGAGTCACGATAGCCAGCGGCAATCATGGTGCGCTTGTCAGCGCGCTTCTTAGCGCGGTCTGAGATAGCGTCAGTTGAGTCACAGTTAAAAGCTGGCAATGGAGCAATAACTTCGGCTACGTCGCGGGCAGCGATGTCGATGAAGTTAGCCACCATAGGCTTGGGATAGTCAGATGAGAATAGGTCAGGGAATACCTGTTGGATATTTCCTTGACGAATGGAAAGCAGGTCTGCCCAGCGGGCATCACGAAGATGGTAGTGGTCGCGCAGCTTGCGGACCTTAATACCTAACTCATCTATATCCAGTGCCATACCAGGTTCCTCCGTTTGATGCCATTTGCTCTTGCAGCTTGGCGTACTCTTCTAAGTCCACAACTCGGCGTCTAGCGAGCTGTCCTTTTGTTGCGAATGGGTTCTTCACAAAAGAACCACCGTATGCGCCGGACTGATTGAGATAGTCGCGCATCTGCGTCTCTGCAAACCAGAGAGCCATTGGTCCGTCTTGCTTAGCCTTGGTGCCGGCAGACCAGGTAATCAATTGCTCGATAAGAGCCTTGATATGTTCGTTATCGGCACGGGGCAATTCCAATAAGTTAGAACCTCTAATGTGTTTGCCTTGGTTGTCCAACGTGCCGAAAAGCTGTGCCATGGATGCGACGCCATACTCGGCGTCCATCTTGTTCGCACCGGTGTAGTGCTGCACGAGGCGGATGCCTCGCGTGGCAAGAAACTTGTTAATCTGTTCGTCTTGGGTGAGGAAGAGCTGAAAGGCGTTCTTCTCAATAACCCAGACCTTAGGCTTGTATTTCTCCGTCCAGCTGAAAATCAAGTCACGAATCTGCTGAGGCGTAGGGGCTGGCATGCGTGAGGCTTCCAGCAAGTAACGCTTCTGGGTAGTTCTATCTCCAGCTAGCACGACGGAGAATGTATCTCCTGACATGGCTGGGTCCATGGAGCAGACAATGTACTGGTCGTTAAGCTGAGCGGGCTGGCCCGGTGCGCCTGGAATAAGCGGACCTACGGGACGCATTCCACTGACAGAGCCGCGTACATTCTCGGGCGTGAAGATAGCGGTAGACTCAACATCTTGCTGCTGGTACACCATAGCCCAAGTCTTTGGGTCAAGGACACCACGACGCTTCTTGAGGTTGTTGCCATCCCAGCGCGGATATAATCCGTCTGCATCTGGTTCTGTCTCATCGCCTGACCATGGGCGGTCTGACTTAGGCCAGAGCGTCACCCAATCTTTGGCTTCGTCTGCAAACTCTAGGACAGCTGGCATAGCTAGGTACGTCCAGGGCGATTCCCCTTCAGGGTATCGGTCTGGGTTGCGCATCTCTCGGTACAAGTCAACTGGGTCAACGCGTGTACCTACAACCAGAATCTTGCCGGTAGGTCCCACACGAGTCAGGACTTCCTGCTGAATCCAACGAATCTGCTTCTCGTACTCATTAGCATTTGAGAGAGTCACACAGTCGTCCAGAATGATGAGGTCGGCACGGGCACCGTAAATCTGCCCGCCGATACCCAAGGCCTGAAGGGTTGGGTCTTTTTCACCTGAGTCGCGTTCAATGTAAATTGCGTCTTGGGTCCACTTCTCAGCTGTGGCTTTGAAGCCTTCCACTGGAGCGTACCGCCTCTGCAACTCTGCCCACTGGGGCGCAGTCAGTCTTTGCTTGACGGCGTAAAGGAATTCCTTGGCCATCTGTTGGGTCTTAGAGACAAGTTTAATTCTTACATTTGGGTCTGTGACAATTCTGTAGGTCACATAATCAATACTGACCGTCATTGATTTGGCATGCTCTGGAGGCATGTTACAGAGGACGTAGTTCTTGAAGCCCTTTTCGTAAATCATGTTTGGGTGAAGCCAGGCTGGCTGGCCTTCTTCCAGAAGGGAGACTATGTTGCGCTGGTGCGGGAAGGTCTGGCTGGAGAGGTACTTGGTCCGGAAGTCCTCAAAGCTGATATTGGCATCTTCCTCAGCCACCTTGCCGGCACGACGCTTGATAACTCGGGCGAGGTCAATCGCCTCTTTGAATTGAGGGTCGCTAGCGCGGTAATACTCATATGATTTGACAGACTTGCCGACTGCGCGGCAAGCGTCTTCCACAGTCACGCCTTCTTCAATCAGCGCGAGAAGGCGCTTCTTGGCGTCCGGGGCGGACAAGGTAGCACCTGGGGCTAGCTTGTACGCACTGCGGTCAGTCACCTCGCTGAGTTTCTTTGCCATTGGGTAAAAATCCTTTTGTGGGCGCAACCTATGGTTGCAGCTGGGTGTATTTTAGGGGCGCCCCCTAGGCGCCAAAAAAAGCTTTTTTGCTTAATGGGAGCCTGCTGTGCTTACGGCTCCCTAACCCGTTAAGAGCCAGCCTTAGAGGGCTGGCTACTACAACCCACCGTTCGTCTCAGCGGCATCTTCGCTGTGAGGCTCAGCTGCCTAGAGCCGAACGGGTAGACGTGTTTTATTTTATCCCCTATATATATTAAGGCGGGATAAAACACGCTTATCCCGCTTTTGTAGGGGTGATTTATGTCACACGCTCTATAGTCAGTATTTTATACTGGTTTTAGCGTAAAAATATTTTCTGATGGGTAGGGGTAAATCTCATTATTTGAGACAAATAGGGGTGCGCCGCCGGCCTATATTTAGAAAAAATATTGTGGTGGATAGTAATAGTAATAGTCGCCCATAGTTAAAAACCCTCGGGTTGAGCGCCGGCGAAATGACGTCGGATTCGTTTCCGAATCCCATAGGGGCATTACCGACCGCGAGTTCCGGCGCGCTTCCGACTCGTTGCGGGGTGGTCGGTGCTTGTTATTGGTATGTTACCGTGTGGTAACAACGCAGTCGGGCGTGTTGCGACAGGGTGGTGGGGGGACTGTCTATCAGCCTCGACAGCCTCGACGGTAGCCCCCAATCCGAACAAATGTTCGAGGCACCCGAACCCTCGACCAATGGTTGAGCCTTGGCACTCTGACCTATGAACTGCCAATTGTCGATAAATCTACATCCTGCATATGTCCGAATTGCCCGAATATTTTGTTATCAAATCGTTATCAAAAAAAGTCCCAAATGGGCTTGCGCTAGCGGGAAAAGTGTGGTTTTATACGGCTACAACTTAATAAAGCTAGAGGCAAATAGCCTCAGCTATAGAAAGGACTACATCATGGACGTACAAGTAACCTTTAACATCAAAGGCGTGGATAAGGACGTGGCTCGCTTTATGCTCGCCAACGCTATCGCCAGCGACTTACGTGCTCGCGGATTTGGTATCAGCGACCAAGACGTCGAGGTGTCAGCATGACCGAGACGGAAATCTTAGGAATCTGCTCTGAATACATGAGAAAGGATGCCGTCACCGACGGCGAGACTCTCGACCTAATAAATCTGATTCAGCAATTACCAGGCGAGGACTACACCGACCGCGCCGTGCTGGTACATATCTCGGACATCATCACGCACTACAATTGGTTAAGCCGATGAAGTCACCAACCTATCTCCTGACCCGCTTTATCGTCCGCTCTGCCTTCTGGACTCTCCTACTCTGGGGAATCTGGCAAGTCGTAACACATCTCTGGTGGACTGGTACACGATTCGAGTGGACTACCAACCCATTCGGAAACTAAGGCGAAACGCCCGAAAGGGCGTCGAGGCGTGACGCGTCTCCTGATGAGCCTCTCATCCGACAATCGAAAGGACAGCAAAAATGTGTAAAGAATACAACGGCTGGAGCAACCGCGAGACATGGGCAACCATGCTCTGGATTAACAACGAGCAGGGACTAACCGAGCAAGTGCGCTTCTTGGCAGAAGACGCTTCACACCCTGATGAGGCTGATTCTCCTATCTCAGCCAAGACGGCGTTAGCCAACGCCTTGGAGGAGATGTTTGACGAACTGTTCGATTTCGACAACCTCTTTGCTAATCGTGCCTTGTACGCCGTGCGCGATGATATTGGTTCGATGTACCGCGTAGACTGGTACGAAATCGCCGAGGCTGTTCTATCAGAAATCGAGGTGTCAGCATGAGCCTCTTGACCTGTTTTGAGTGCGGATTCTCCGACACCGATTCTGGATATTTTACCGAAGACCAAGGGGAACAGTATTGCTCCATTCACAAGGACGCGATTCTTTGCGGTGCCTGCGGGTTGTATGACCGAAGCACGCATAACTGCGAATTGGAGGATGAGGAAAGGCCTGTGCAGAGTTTTGAAGAATTGACCTATGTCTGCCACACCTGCGACGCCTTGGTCGTTGCCACAGCCCCGAAGATTCCGGTATGGATTGAGGCTAACTATCGGTGTGCCTGTGGGGCTAATCTCTTTTTGATTGAGCGCAAGGAAGTGACAGCATGAGCCAATTTACTCAGGACGAACTATTAGTGCTAAGGCTGGCGATTGGAAATTATAAAGAAAATACCTATGCACTCGGCGCCGACCCTTACGAAATCCTCTACAAGCTCAGCAAGCTGAAGGCAAAAAAGGAGGTGAAGGCATGAATACTTGTAGGGATTGCCTCGAAGATTATCCAACCGATGAAACCACATGGCAGGACAACCCCGCGGGGTATCTTTGCGATTGGTGCGCCCAAGGGATGATTCCACCAAACCCAACCGATGATGCGGTGGCTCCGATAATCTGCGGAGACTGCCTATACCCAATCTCGGAAGGATGCAACTGCGCCACCCGATAATACCGCCCCGCCAACTGACCTACGCCTGCAAGGGCGTAGGTTTTTTGGTCTGTGGGTACTTGACAACCACCACGGATTGAGTATATTACGACCCACGAGGCGCTAATACCGCCCAGGAAACCGATAGGAGAGCGCACGACATGACCGATTCAGAACGACTAACCAAGATGATTGACGGCATACATGAAGCCATGGGAGACTCATACCGCGCCGGACACCGCGACGCCACCGCTGAGATACTCGGGGAAGCGATTCACGCCCTACAACTACGAGGCAACTGCGATGTAGCGATTGCTGTACTGAAAGGCATGATGGAATGATTATCGTACTCATTTCCGCCCTCGCCGCCGTTGGGGGAGCGTTGCTAGAGAACGCACTACACAATTTCGAGAACCGCGAGTGATATTTAATGCCGATATGCCCGCCTCGTGTCAGGGCATGAACGGAGATATGTGGTACCCCGAAGCTATCCGCGTGAACGTCGGCTCTACGCCTTCACCACGCGCACAGGCCACCATTGACGATTCGATAACAGCACTTGCTATCTGCTCGACCTGTCCGGCACGCGAGGCGTGCCTTCAAGCCTCGATAGATAATGCCGAAGAGTACGGAATATGGGGTGGCACATTTCCTTATGAGCGCCACACCGTTTCACCATTTCGAGAGGTTACCGACCATGGATTCATATGGCAAGCAAAGATTCGCGGATTCGCAGAACAGAAAGGCTTAGTATGTCCACCAATTCCCAAGCCCACACCAGGGTACGAAAAGCCAGACGGCTCCATTTTTACCTTGCATCACTCGCAACCGTGGGGCTAGTCTGGATTAGCATGCCCTACACACCGGTCAAAGAACGCACTGCAAGCCCTAAGAGCTACGCTAAGCGCCTCTATATGCAACAAGGTGGCAACGCCTCACAGTGGGCTTGTCTAGACCGTCTGTGGACAATGGAAAGCAACTGGCGGGTCAATGCTGTAGGCGATAAGACAACACAAGGCCGAGCTATCGGTATCGCTCAGGCTCTGCCGGCGGATAAAATGGCTCAGATGGGATTAGACTACAAGTCTAACTATCAGACTCAGATTCGTTGGGGCTTGCTCTATATCAAACTGCATTGGAACAACAACGCGTGCATAGCACTACGCCACGAGGTACGAAAGGGCTGGTACTGATGGACGATTTAATCTATCCGATTATTGACCCAGCCGATGAGCTATGGAAAGATAGCGCCAACTGTGCCGGCACGGATACAGAAGCATTCTTTACCAGTGGCGATGGTAAGGGAGACGATAGAGATACCACCATGCTCCGCCGTATCTGCGGTGGTTGCACTGTTGTCAATGAATGTCTAAGCTATGCTATCAAATACAACCAGCTTGGCTGGTGGGGCAACACAACAGAGGCGGAACGCAAACGCCTCAAGAAAGGGCGGATATGACCTACGATTTCTTTGGTGAAGAATGGTACGGCTCATGCGGTGCATGTGGCACTGAGCTATTTGCGCCCACCAAGGGCGAATACCTACTACAATACTCCATACATACACACTCGGATGACTGCCTAGGAGGCTGGTAATGATAGACACCGATTATCAAACAGAGCTAGATGTATTCTGCTTATGGTGCGAGAAAGAATTTAAGGACATCATGGTATGGGTAGGCAAAGAGTATAATAGTTGGGACTGCCCTGACTGCGGAAGGCACCAACTCGATGACAACTGAGCCGATAGTATTCGTGGCCATTCTGGCCAAGCAGAAGGAGAAGATGTTACCGGCATGGCTTGACTCACTATCTAAGTGGGACTATCCCAAAGACCGGATGATTCTCTTTATTCGTAGCAACAACAACACCGACGATACCGAGCAGATACTACGCGATTGGTGCAACGAGAACGCCAAGTGGTATCGCCATGTGGTCGAAGACTACCGCGATGTAGAAGCACCAGTGCAGGACTACGGCGTACACGAATGGAATCCCACACGCTTTAAGGTACTCGGAGATATACGAGAGACGAGCATTAACGCAGCATGGCAGGCAGATGCAGACTTCTATTGGGTGGTGGATGTAGATAACTTCGTCGCGCCTCATACCCTACGCACCATGGTCAGCCACAACCTGCCGGTGGTAGCACCGCTACTGATGTGCGCTGATACTGAACAGCCTGCCTACTCTAACTACCACTTGTTAGCCAATGTGCGTGGCTACTTCCTCGATGACATGCGCTATTACCAAGTGCTCAAGCGTGAGATAACAGGACTCATCATATGTGACGTGGTTCACTGCACCTATCTCATACGCAAGGATGTCTTCGAGCATGTCCGCTATATGGATGACACCGATGACTACGAGTATGTCATCTTCAGCCGCAACCTACGCAACCTTGGCATACCGCAATACCTTGACAACACGCAGGTATATGGGTATCTTTCACTACGTGAACGCGTAAACGAATGCGTCAGACTGATGGGAAAACTTAATGGCCGCTAAACCAACTGAGTTACGAAAAATAATAGCCTTGCTCGAAGGTGAAGCGCCGGATGTAGAGACGCTAGCCAAAGAGGTATTTGCTACCATCGAGGAGATGCTGAACCATCGCCAACGCTATGTGGTATTTGTTGTCCACCCTAGCCTCAACCTCGTTCAAGCTGTTGGCCCATACGATACAGTTGAGAAGGCGAAGAAGGATTATGTTAAGCGAGTGGGAATATATGACCGACAGACACGCATCCAACTTGCTTTACTTAAACATCCGGATGTGATACAGTCTGACTAATAGATGTGGTGGCTGGTTACTAGTCCTTTCACAGCCGCCATCGCTCCCGCAAGGTAGAAGCGACAAGAATGGCCGCCGGATAAATCTCCGACGGCCTTCTTTGTTTTAGGTACTTCCCCTATACCTAAAGCTATACGCGCTTGGGATTATCGGTAGTGTAAAAGCCACTACCCTCAAAGCGCACCGGTGGTGCAGTGTAGATGCGAGTCATTATCTCACCACAGCAGACAGGATTGTCCGCCTCGGCATGGATGCTGCGCTCTATCTCTTGCTGTCCACCACAGGTGATGCAACGGTAATCATACTTAGGCACTGTCGCCACCAATCGGACAGTTGTCTACACAATTCCAGAACAACTCCATGTACGCCTTGCCTTCGACTCGGCGTATCTCTGTGTAGCATTCAGAGTCGTGCATATACTTTGTCATTCTTCACCCTTTGCAAATGGATTAGCTCCACCAAGAAAGTTATTTAACCGGCGCAATGCGCCATCCACCTTACGATGTGCGGTGGTATCGCTGACCTGTAGTACCTCAGCTATCTCACTGAAGGTTAGCCCCTCAAAGAATTTCATCTCAAGCACCAGCTTATCCTGCAGGTCTATCTTGGATAAGGCACGGCGTATATCCATCAGCTGAATAACATAGTTGCCACCCTCGGCAGGGTTACCGCCGCCGGATACCTTGGGCTTACTGCCATCGGTGGTATTAACAATAGGCGCCTTGATAGGAAAAGCTAATGGCAACATCTCCGACAGACTAATGGCGTCGTAGTATTGCTCATCGCGTATCTCATAGCCTAGCTTCTGCGCCTTAGCGCGCCGGCAATACTTATCTGCAAGGCGAGTCAGCGTCTTGCCTAGCTTACGCACACCCATCTTGTATTCATCCGACTCAAGCGGATGGTCAAGCCATTCTTTAATCTTATCCTGACGTTTAAGTGTCCACACCATCAGCTCTTGCGTCACGTCAGAGACGTCGAAATATGTATGGTAATGACGATGTACCTTGCGAGCTACTGTTAAAGCTATCTCACGCGACTCATCGAGCCAGCGTTCTGCTACCAACTCCACACCTTTTTGTCTACGGTGAATGACTTGTTGATAATCGGAACCAAGTGTGGCGTTACATTCTTACCATCCACATGCAAGATAGCAAAGCCTTGCTGCCACGTGAACAAGCCTGCTCGGATATAGCGAGCATGCTTTAAGTTCATAAGGTGACCAACTTCCAAACCCCAAACAGTTTTTCCTTTACCAGCCCAACTCTGCGTCCAATGGGTAAGTCCCATTCGGTGCGTATGTCCGCAGACAACACTAACGCCTGCTCTCTTTGCAAGTCCAAGTGCAGTTGCTCCAGCAGTAGGCTGGATGTTGCCTTCATCTCCATGGACAAGTATCCAATTAGGCGCAAGTTCGTAGGGTTGATGGTGATATGTAATTCCAAGGTCGTCAAGCTTGAGGAACTTCTCAATCTCCAACTCAGGTAAGCCGAGCAATCCTGGGGCTTTAGATTTAAGCTTGTTATACAGTCTGTCACTGTGGTTTGACCTGCTGATATGCTTGATATTAAGTGACTCAAGTAGTCGGACGGTAATATCTCGGTGCTTTCCAATGTCATACTTCCACTCTCCGCCGTATCCTTCTTCCCAACGACTGATTTGTGGGAAGTCAATCTCATCGCCAACCGATACAACTTCGTCTGGCTTGTATGCTTTAATAAACTTTGCTAGTGTGTCGGTTGCACCGACGTCGTGGAAAGGACTTTGTAAGTCTGAAATAACAACTATTGTTTTCATTGTTAATCTACCTTATTCCTAAATCGTTCTAAAGTATCATGGAAGAAAACCTTTTGTTGCTCGCTCATATTCTCGGGATACTTCAACTCAATAAGTTTTCCAACAGCATCTTCAAGATTTTTGAATCGCGCTTCCCTTAATGTGTATCTATCAGTCATTTGAGAAGCGCGACATCTGTCACTCAACCCAGATAAATTACGTTGTAAATTAAAAATTAATGAGCCATTAGCGTCTAATTGTTTTTCAAGGTTTTCAATGCGCTTGATAAGTTCTTTTTTTCTCATTGTTTCGGCCATACCCCTCGTTGCACCATCAGTCCGATGACGCCGTAGTTTGCTAGGTCCTTGAAACTATCTTCAATGCTCTCGTGCTGTGGCTTGATGCCATCCTTTTTCATAAGGTTCTTGAGTCGCTCAAACTTATCGCCAATGCGTACCATCAAGCCGTTGATGGGGCCACCATGCGCGTTGTTGATATTGCCAGGGCCGTAGTCCAACTGCTTGGTAATAAGCAAGTTGCCAATCTCATCCATTATTTCCCAGACGTTGGCGCAGAATTCCTTGTGGGAGGCAGGGTAATTGTAATCTGATTCTTTTTTTGGTCTACGCTCTGGATTAAAAAGCCATTCTGCACCAGCAATAGTATGGCCAAATTCAGTTCCTCTTGACTCACTCATATCCCTATCCTTCCGCTTGCCCTTGGTATATATAATTCTTTGTCTCTTCATCGAGCTGGTAAAAGTATATCAGGTCAGTACCATTCTCCATGTGCTGAACCAACTCAATAGTATCTAGCGCCCAGAATACAGGCGGCACCTGCGCCCCATCTTTGGGGCCATAGATGAAGGTTGGCTCAGCGACCACGCTGCACCGACATAATGTCATCAACAGTAATCAGGAATCCTTTGCTTGGGTTAGGCTCCTTCTCATTGCTGATGGGTCTGCCGTAACGGTTAATAGCTTCTTTCAAATCATTGGTGGTAGCGATGATGACCAGCTGCTCAAGCACAAATGCCCAGC
>Ga0207955_1000219_pt1 | contig 18091 bp, 20 predicted proteins | sample CryBogCBE29Jun09_FD_184563 | JGI IMG/M metagenome (GOLD analysis project Ga0207955, IMG submission 184563) | Freshwater microbial communities from Crystal Bog, Wisconsin, USA - CBE29Jun09 (SPAdes) (version 2) | ecosystem: Environmental > Aquatic > Freshwater > Lake | place: Crystal Bog... | reverse complement strand
ATACTTAAACTTAAAACAACATATTGAATATGGAAACTATAGGTATAGTATAACATTAGGAAACAATTTAGATGTCTATATCTGACTATTATAATAAAATTATTAATGAATGGGGTGTAACTCCTACCTCCAATGAGTTCTCAGGATACGAAACTGTCTTACATGAATTGAATAAATTCAAAAAAGACATGTATACCAACGCAGACGAAAAAGGTAAAGAGCAACTGATTGAAGATGTATTTGCAATATACAGAAGTATTAATATCATTCCAATCACTTACTATAGTCTAGAGGGTTGCATAGAGCAAATCAAAAACATTTCAGATAGATCAAAATCTGTAGAGAACAATGCATTGGCAATCGGTGGTAATGATGGACAAAGTTTTTGTCGCTTTTGGTTTCCCAATATGCAAGATGCTAAGTGGGAAACAAATGATACTGTTAGCGTTAGATCCAGATTCATGCATGATGTTAAGCTAAAACGTGCAATCAAGTTTTGTTTTATGCATAGAGACAATGATGGACTGGTTTACCCTAAGAGTTTAAGAACTGCACTTGATTTGGTTAATGGTGGCACAATACAAAACTTCAAACCAATGAATGCACGTGCGATTTATGAATACATTTGCCCTGTGTTTGGTGGCGATGTATTAGACTTTAGTTCGGGGTATGGTGGTAGAATGCTAGGCTCGATGACAAGTCGTATGCGTTTTAGGTACACAGGCATTGATCCAAATACTAAAACATATGAGGGTCTGTGTGCATTGGGTAATCTAATAACAGACACACTTAACTTGCAGGGATATAGTATGCATTGTATGCCCAGTGAAGAGGTGGAACTTGAAAAAGGTAAGTATGATGCGGCATTCACTAGCCCGCCCTATTTTAACTTAGAAACATATACCGATGAACCTACTCAATGTATGAATCGTTACCCAGAACGTGACCGTTGGTTTGATGGATATGTTGTTCCCACATTGAAAAACGTATACAATGCATTAACTGACGATGCAATACTTGCAGTTAACATTGCAGACTTTAAGAGTAATAAGATTGTTGATGATTGGATAAGTGTAAGTGAAAAGCTTGGTTTCAAACATGTAGAAACAATAAAAATGCTATTGAATGTTAGACCGGGTGTAGGAAATGATAGACTAAAGCGCAATCACAAGTTTGAAGGCGTTTATATCTTTAGGAAATAATTATAATGGCAATGACACCAAACACAGGTACATTTGTACCATACAAACCATACGATAAGATAGATTATCGGGTAGAAGATAGAACATATATGGATCGTGGGAACAAAGTTCAATATGTATATGATTGTGTAAGCAAGAAAGAAGACCCAAGCGTCATTATAAAATGGTGCAGAAGAAATTTTGGTGAAAGAGGTATCGGTTGGGACTTTCTTTTAACCTCAGGAAATGTTACAATCATGTTGTGGGACGATAAGTTTAAGACTATGTATGAAATGTGGCATAACTAATGTATAAAAATTTAGGAACACTTTGCGTAGAAGGGTTCAGTTGGACTAATAATGAAAAAGATCCTACATTGATAGATATCAAATACGGTGGCGATCTTGTGATGCGAATAACATTACATGAAGCAATTCAATATACAGGTAGAAAAAATGTATTGAGAATAGTAAAGGATCTTGATAATAGTCCGTGGATTAAGCCATGGCAAGCTGAAAAGCATAACGAATTAATAGACATACTAAAGGCATAATATGGCAGCAGATATAATGATTGATATTGAAAGTTTAGATACAAGTCCCTTCTGTTGTATACTAACGATCGGTGCCGTACGATTTGACCCTAAAGGTATGGGAGTTGTTGAGAAATTAGAATTAAGACCTACACTAGAAGATCAAACAGATTTGGGAAGAACAATAAATGAAGACACACTTAGATGGTGGAGTACGCAGAGTGCTGAAGCCCAACTTGAGGCTTTGGGGGATGAAGGAAGAATTCCGTTTAAGGAAGCCATGGAGCAACTATATAAGTTTTGTTGGAATCGTAGGGCTGTGTGGAGTAATGGAGCAGCTTTTGACTGTGTGGTTATGGAGACAGCTTGGACCCAATTGGGTATGCGAATACCTTGGCCCTTTTATACAGTACGTGACACAAGAACTTTGTACGAAGTAACTGGAGTCAAACTTAATGACAAGAGTTATAAAACAACACACAAAGCAGTAGAAGATGCTGAAAGACAAGCATTGGTATTACAAGATGGATATAAGAAATTGATTAAAGCCGGGTTAGTTAAATGAAATTTGGATTAGAATTATTTGAAGGGTTAGATTTAGTAGAAACTAAATTATGTGGTATATGTAATATCAATTTACCTGTTACTCTCTTCGGAAGAGAAGGAAAAGGAAAAAACGGGTACTTGCGATACGAATGTAAAAATTGTGCCAAAAAACAAAGTAAATTAATAGCAAGAATTAAAAAAACAGCTCCTAAAGTAAAAGATGATCATAAATGCCCCATATGTGATATAGATGCAATGCAACTTACAACGTATGGAAAAAATAAAAAGTCAGTATGGGTAGCAGATCACGATCATAAAACTGAAAATTTTCGAGGATGGTTATGCCATAAATGTAATTTAGGATTAGGAAATTTAGGGGATGATCCTGACAGATGTATCAAGGCTGCGGAGTATTTATCTAAATGAAATTTAATAGTGATATTGACATTGACTTTGGTAACAGAGATAGTATATTAGAGCATATACAACATATACCAGCGGCAATGCGCAAAGCAAATCCACTGCGCAAACATGCCACTGGTGTTTACGTAACAGATATTCCCTATGATGCATTAAGGGGAATGTCTAATTTAGATTATGTTGAGGCTGAAAGTCGCGGGTACATTAAGTTAGATTTGTTAAATGTCTATGTGTATAATCACGTAAGAGATGAAGCACATTTAATAGAGCTGATGCGTGAACCTGATTGGACGATGCTCAATGATAGAAAAATAGTAGATAACTTAATACATTTAGGAAATCACTATGATACGTTAAGACGTATGCCAGAACCTGTTGATAGTATTCCTAGACTAGCAATGTTTTTAGCAGTCATTAGACCTAGTAAAAAGCATTTAGTTGGATTACCCTGGCGTGAAGTTGCAAAGACAGTTTGGGATAAAGATAACGCTGGGTATGTATTTAAGAAAAGTCACTCAATTGGTTATGCTTGGTTAGTAGCAGTACATATGAATTTGATCAAAGAATTAGGTCATTTTCTTAATTAGTGTGATGCTTTTACGTTTAGTGCGGCGTTTTCCTAGTTCACTCATACTACAGATTGGTCCATGTAATATAGTCAAACTTTTATTACTGAATGTTCGTATATAGGGCTTAAAAGGATTCCAATCACCCTTTAAGAAAAGATTAATTGGTATCAATCTATTAGATTCCCACCACCATATATCACCTAAAATTAAAAATTGATCCCTAAGCTCTTGATCAATTATAGAACCATAATCATAAATTGTAGTGACCATATCATCACGATTCTGTACAATACCCACATAATCTTGCCCGGCATAGGAACAAACCGTTATAAAAGGATGAGTTTCTGATAGTTTTTTGAAAAAGTCGTTTTGAATTATAGACATACTATGGAATATTTATGCATTTTATTTGCCCAATATAATATTTCTTATACTAAATATAGTATAGGAGCCATATCGTGTACAGTACAATAGTTTATCAATACATTCCAAGACAAATAATTGTAACCAATATTGGTAACTCAACCGGGAGATATACAAACGTGTACAGCAAAACCTTAAAATTACATAAAGGTGTTGATAATAGATTACAATTTCAGTTAATCAATCAAGACCAAAAACCTATTGATATTACCAATCTTACAATAACCTTACGAATTATAGGGGCAGATAATGTTACTGTTTTATTCAAGGGAGCATTAACTCCTACGCTAGCATTAAATGGATTAGCGGAAATAGTAATTGAGAGTAGTAGCACAGATACAATAGAAGCACAAAGGGCATACTATACGTTGGAAAGTAATGATGGTACCTATGATACACCCCTTTTCACAGATCAAAATAGCGTAGCTAGGGGAGTAATTGACATTGTAGATAGTATACTTCCCCAATTTCAATCTTCTACTGTTATAACCATTCCCTCACATGCACCGATCGTGTCAACGGGTGTATCATTCACTAGTTCACTGTATAACACGAATGGTAAACCTCATACAACCATACAAGTATACATGACCAATTATAGTGGTAACATCAATGTTCAGGGTAGCACAACTGGCTCTAGTAGTGATGGGGTTTGGTATGATATACAAGACCATACTTATACCATGAATTCAAACTCAGTAGGATATCTTATCGATGGATATCATGCTTATATTAGATTAAATTTCTATGCTACGAACGGATCAGTGGATAATATATTGGTTAGATAAGTAACCAAGTAGCTTGATTCTACTGTCATAATGTGTTAAACTAGTAACATGTTTGACATCCTCGCATTAATTCCCGGTAAAAAGAAAAAGACAGGATCTGGCTGGTACAGTTTCAATGCAATTTGTTGTAGCCATCGTGGGCATCGTGAAGACAAACGAAGCCGCGGTGGTATTAAATACGATGGTATTAATAATTGGGTAATGCATTGCTTCAATTGCGGATATAGTTGTAGCTTTACATTGGGAATGTCAATAACATCAAAGACTAGACAGTTCTTACTTTGGTGTGGTGTTGATAGTGACCAAATTCAAAGATATAGTTTAGAGAGTTTACAGAAAAAAGATTTATTAGACTTTACTGTAAAACGTAAAACCACAAAAATCAAGTTTGATACAATAGAACCTATTAAGGATAGTATTCCTATTGATACTTCAAACATAGATCATCAAAAATTTGTAAACTATCTTACAAACAGAAGTATAGACCCTGCAAGTTATCCTTTCTTGATTACGCCCTATGATAGTGTATACCGTCGTAATAGAAATAGAATTATCATTCCCTATTTCTATAAAAGCAAAATGGTAGGATACACTAGTAGGTACTTAGATAATAATACTCCAAAGTATCTTAACATAGGTCAACAACCAGGGTATGTATTTAACTTTGATAATCAACAAAAGGATTGGAGCGTTTGTATTGTTACAGAGGGAATCTTTGATGCACTAAGCATTGGTGGTGTGGCAGTTATGCATGATGATATAAGTCCTGAACAAAGTGAACTTATATCATCATTGAATCGCAGAGTTATTGTGGTGCCCGACTTTGATAAAACAGGATTAACGTTGATTGATAGAGCATTGGATTTAGGATATGGAGTAAGTTTACCTGAATGGGCTCCAGGTATCAAAGATGTAAATGATGCAGTAATAAAATATGGTAGACTACCTACATTGTTAAGTATTATACAATCAGCAACAAATAGTAAAATTAAATTAGAATTAAGGAAACGACAAATTGCAAAAGGACTATAGTATAGAAGTTCAAAAGTTGTTCTTACGCATGATGGTTTCGGATGGTATATTGTATACCAGAGTTATGAACATTATGAATCCCGATAACTTTGATAAAAGTTTAAGACCGGCTGCCGAATTTCTCAAAGAATATAATGACAAATACAATGTCATGCCTGACTTATCACAAGTAAATGCAATCAGCGGAATAGAACTTGAGTTAATTCAAGATATGTCAGAGGATCATTATACATGGTTCTTAGAAGAATTTGAAAGCTTTACACGTAGGCAAGAATTAGAAAGAGCAATTCTTAAAAGTGCCGACTTGTTAGAGAAAGGTGAGTATGATCCTGTTGAGAAACTAATCAAAGACGCAGTACAGATTAGTTTACAACGTGATATGGGTACAGATTATTTTGCTGATCCTAGGGCTAGATTAATGGCATTAAAGAACAACAATGGTCAAATTAGTACTGGATGGCCCTGTATGGATCGTAAACTATACGGTGGATTTAATCGTGGGGAATTGCAAATCTTTGCAGGTGGTTCAGGGTCAGGTAAAAGTCTATTCATGCAGAATTTGGCAGTTAACTGGGCTACTGCAGGATTGAATGGTGTGTATGTCACATTAGAACTAAGTGAAGATTTAAGTGCTATGCGTATAGATAGTATGATGACTGATACAGGTAGTCGTGATATTTTTAAGAACATTGATGACGTTGAACTTAAAGTAAAAATGCTTGCTAAAAGTTCAGGTAAGCTGCAAATTAAATATATGCCAGCACAAAGTACAGTCAATGATTTGCGTAGCTATTGCAAAGAATTAGAAATTAATACTAAGAAAAAGATAGATTTTTTGTGTGTTGATTACTTAGATTTATTAATGCCTGTAAGTGCAAAAGTCAGTCCAAGTGATTTGTTCATTAAAGACAAGTACGTTAGTGAGGAATTGCGTAATTTAGCTAAGGAATTGCGTGTATTATTTGTAACTGCTAGTCAGTTAAATAGGTCTGCGGTAGAAGAAATTGAGTTTGATCATAGTCATATTTCAGGTGGTATTAGTAAGATTAATACTGCTGATAATGTGTTTGGTATTTTCACGAGTAGACATATGCGTGAGCAGGGTAAATATCAGTTACAATTAATGAAAACTAGGTCAAGTTCTGGTGTAGGGCAGAAAATTGAATTAGCCTTTGATATTAATACATTGAGAATTGTTGATCCGGATCCAGAAGGAGTTAATAGTAATGATGAGCAAAGTACTCCTGCGCAAAGTCCTAACGACATTATGAACAGATTTAAGACACAATCTACAGTAAAACCAACAGGATTTATGGAAAGCGACATAAAAGAATCAATTCCCGTAGTAGAAAAAACAGTAAAAGTTGAAGTAGGTGGATCACAATTAAAGAATATGCTTAATCAATTAAAGAAAAAGTGATAAATACTAAGGGATCTATATATGCAAAAGAAAACTCGTAGTCTTTTAGAAGAATTAGAAGCCATTGGTAATAATCGTGATACTAAACACATCATTGAGAGCCGTGCCAGCAATATTATCACCAGTGCAATTAATCTTTTAGAAATGATTAATAAACACTATGATAGTGATAAGGCTCAGGTCTTAGAGCGTAAATTATTGAATGCAATTAAATCCCGCGATCAAACAAGATTTACCAATAGTTTAAGGAAAAAAGATGAGAGCGAATGAATTCATTAATGAGGGAATGTGGGACAGAGCTAAAGAATGGGCTAATCAAAAAGTATATAATCTTACTGGCAGTGAGAATGCTAAAAGTGCCGCAGTAAAAACTAACTTTCTAAGAACATTTAACGGTAAATTAAATGCATATATAAATTCTACTAAAAGTACCAATACAACCGATATCCCGCACTTTATACAATCATATCTAATACAAAATAAATTCATGGATCCTAACCATCCAGATATGTATTCACAAAATGCAAAACTTAATACTGAAGTAGGTAGAGTTAGCGGTGAGTTGACAGCAAAGCCAAATGATAATATGCTTAAAACGACTTTAGGTAATCTAATATATCAGGTTGCAACTACTGCTAGTGCACCAATGGCAAAGACACCCGTTCAACCTCAATCTACATTTAACAATCAACCTAACGCAAACTATAATACGACCCCGATTAGCAATATACCTACTCAACCCTCTACTCAACCTACTGTTGCAACTCAAACGCCGAATGTAAATTACAATTCAACTACTGTAGGTAAACCTGCAATGAAATTACCTAGTTATAGTGCTAATATTACACAACCAACACAGACTACTCAACCTACTCAGCCTGCACAGACTACTCAGCCTACACAGGCTACATCAATCGCACCGAAATCCGGATCATTGACCGGTTGGCAAAATGGTTCTACTGCTAGTGCACCGCAACCTAATGCTACACCTAGAAGACCTAGATCGTTAAGTCAAGTAGTTCAAAACCCTAATTTTGGTAAATAAATGGACAATTTTAGACAACTAGTAGACAAACTAGAAAGTTTGAATACATTTATCGTAAAAGAAGATAAAGGTCATTTGGATCATCCAGAAGACAGTATCTTTATTGGTGGTAGCAATTATGCAGAAAAAGCAGTCAATGCAATTGTAGCAACAGTTCAAAATCCAAACATTGTTACTATTAAATGGGATGGTTATCCTGCATTGATCTTTGGTCGTGGTCCTAACGGCAAATTCGCAGTCATGGACAAACACATGTTCAACAAAAAAGATGGTGTTGGACGTATTGCTTATAGTCCTACATTATTTCGCAAGTATGACTTGGAGCGTGGTGTAGATCGTAGCCAACTACATCAAATAGTAAATGAAATATGGCAAGGGCTTAGTAGCGAAGATCAGAGTGCAGGTTATTATTGGGGAGACTTATTATTCAGTCAACCTTTGCAAGAAGAAAATGGATTATACAAATTTCGTGCTAATCCAAATGGTATCACATATACCGTAGACGCTGATAGTGAAGTAGGTAAATTGATGAAGGGTAAGATTGCTGGAATAGCAGTACATCAGTATATTAAACCAACCGCACTAACAACAGATGAAGCGACTAGCTTGAATGGAACTATAGGTCAATTAAAGAACAATAGTAATGTAGCAATTGTTCCTAGCAAAATGCCTATAGCTCCTAAACTAAAATACAGCGAACAACAAAAGAATAAAGCATTGCAATTGATATCACAATACGGACCTGCGGTAGATCAACTATTGGTTGCACCAGCCGGATGTAAAAGTTTCTTAAACAGTAATCTATTCACTAGTTTTATCAATCAAAAAGTTAGACAAGGTAACTTTCAAAATCTATTAAAAGATTTTATGGCTTTTGCCAGTGGTAAACAAATCACCGAGAATGTAAGAGCAAAGATATTTGGATATGTTGATCCAAACACTAAAAAGAAAGTCCCCGGACATTTTGAAGTCAATAAACAAGGATTGATAGGTGCTTTCATGATATGGAGCGCAATATACAATCTAAAAGCCCCGGTTGTCAAGCAACTTGACAAAGCAAGTAAAAGTAGCCCAGTAAAAGGTTACTTGGAAGACGGTACACAAACTCAAGAGGGCTATGTAGCGAACGGGTTTAAGTTTGTGGATCGTATGGGTTTCAGCCGTCAAAATCTGTTAGGACGTTGACCAAAACCAACATTTTTTTCTGCCAAGCATAAATAATAGTATGAGTATCTATATGAGACTCAAACATTTAAAGGAAATTTATCATGGCATATTTTACAAGAACACACGGTGATTCATTACCAGTATTTGCATTAGACCAACAAGCAGGTCCAGGCGCAGTAACAGGATACGGACATCCAGTTAATCCAGCAGGTCCAGAACTAGACTTTTTCAAAGTTTTAGTTAAAGATGGTTCAGCTTCAGCAGTTGCATTGACAGGTGAAGAAGGTACATTGGGTGCAGTAGAAGCTATTCTACGTGCAGTTGAGCAATTGGCTACAGTTCACATGTATCAAATTGATTCTACAAACCAAATCAGTTTAGCAGTTTATCCAGCAAGTGCTTGGACAACTACAACATTAGCAACAGCTATTACAAGTCTAGGTTCTTCAGTTGGCGCAGGTCCAGTTGATGTATCTGGTACGACAGTTGCTACAGCTGGTTTCAAATTAGCTTAATAGTTTAACTTAAACTACAAAGAGCCCAAGAATTCTTGGGCTTTTTTTTCCTTTATAAATACTGTATGAGTTACAAGATCCGTTGCTATACATTATTTGACATTACAAAGACAGGGGTTATCAATAGAAAGCCACCTATTAACGGGTCACCAGAAAAGACACATGAATGGGAAAAACGTAGAAATACACAAGCAAACTTTGATACTATACTTCAAGTTATTTCGTTGCGAAGTCAGCCTGAAAATATATCAGAAACGAAAGTCATTGATATATATTTTAAAGAATTTGGTAACTTTGGGTTCATTTATGATATTGAAGAAAATATACAACATATATGGACATTTGAATTTACTATTAGCCACGGTGGTGTATTTAATGATGGCATAGACGAATTAGGTAATTTGTTCAATGATTGTCATAATGTTCCTATGATTAAAGTAAACAATGAGTTTAGTAAATTATCTGAATATCTAGACACAACTCCGGAACTTAAAAACATACATTTTGAGGTAATAAATGATGAATGAAAAATACATGTTTAAAATATTAAAAAGATTGCTTGATAAGAAAGAAATTGCTTTGATATCAGAACATATTGTTATCCCTACAGAAAATGATACTTACCAAATGTACGGTACACATAAAATTACGAATGTCAACGGTGAGTATATAGTTACTAAAAATCATACATATACTATAGAAAAATTTCATAATTTAAGAAATGCAGTAATGTGGGTTACACTAGAAAAATCAAATAACATTGTAGGTGCTAAAAAGATTGTTGAGTTGGATACGCAGTACACTGGAAATTTAGTACAGATAGAACAACAGAAAAGATTGTTAAAATCCAAGAATATAGACTTGCAATCACTAGCAATGGCTAAAATGCAAGAACAAATCTATAAAAACAAGAAAATAATCAGAGAATTAGATTATTATGCGGGTATTAGCAGGAATTGGCAGAACAAAAGATTTGCTCAATTAATAAAATCCTAACATTAGTGATAAATATATAATATATCTTTGGGAAAGCCATATGAAACTAACAGAATTTAATAACAAACCAACAACAGTTGCTACTAAGGCACTGAAAGAGCATTTTAACACTAGTGTTAATTTTGATAAACTAGACCTACATACTACAAATAGTATGCTACATAAAGTAAAAGGTTTACTAAGCGAAATGAAAACAAGTGGTAAAGTAGCTCAATCAGAGCAAAATCCAACATATTTGAAACTAACATTTATGGAGCAAGCATTAAGTCATCATTATGGTGAATTAAAAACACTTCCAATGTACAATCCTAAAATCGTATTAGAGAATGAAGAAGTTGAAAAGTCACAAGTTGTATTAGCAGCCAATGAAATGGTTGATGAACTACAAAAAATGATTGAGACTGTGAGTGATATGCTTGTTAAAGAATTACCAGCAGTAGTAGATGGTATCAATAGCGAAATTGGTACTAACGAAGGCGAACAGTTCAATAGTCAGGTTACTGAAGCATTAAGTTCATTACAAGCTGCATTAACACAAAGTAAAACAGGACTACAAGGTGCATTAGGAACAATCACTGGTCAAGGCGGTGGATTTGGTGATGAGATGGGTGGTGCAGAAGAAGCTCCTGAAATGGGCGGAGAAGAAATGGGTTTAGGAGATGAAGAAGGTATGGGCATGTCTGGTGAAGAGCCAGAGGCTGAACCAGAATTACCTGAACTACCAGAAAAAAATCCAAAACCTAATTTAGGTAGAAGCACTCGCTAATGAGACTTTTTGAATTTGACAATGCTGATCCATTGCGTGTCAAACTAATGGCAGTTTCTAGTCAACTAGAATCAGAACATAAAAATAGCGGTGAGCCATTACCGCTAGATACCTTTCTTAGAATTTTAAGAAAGAATGGAGTATCAATTGATGAATCAGATATCTATGATATCATCAAAAAAGAACCATTGGTAAATATTATTGATAGCATTGAGAATCATACAGTCATTTTCAAAGGTGAGCATGTTGACAATGAACCGCAAGGCCCAGATGAAAATCAAAAAATTATTCAGCAAATGGCTGGTAAACAATTAGCAAGCCAAAAAGGTTGATTAGTTAATAAAAAAGTTGTACAATAGACAAATGTACAACCCAAACAAATACAACTACGTAGCAATAAAACGTGAAACTATAGATGGCATACGCAAGTATGCTACACCAGATGGTGAAAAACTTCCCAGTGTAACAACTATTCTAGATGCAACTAAGTCAGAAGAAAGTAAGCAAGCATTACAAAACTGGCGTAAAAGGGTAGGTGTTGCCAATGCACAAGCAATTACAACTGAGGCTGCAGGACGAGGAACTCGTATGCACAAGTTCATTGAAGATTATATCAAGACTGGTATATTAACTGAGTCTGGAACCAATCCATATAGTGTACAAGCAAGGCAAATGGCAGAGAATGTCATCAATCAAGGATTAGTCAACTGCAATGAGTATTGGGGAGTTGAAGTCCCTTTATATTATCCTAAGGTCTATGCAGGAACAACTGACTTGTGCGGAGTGCATAATGGTGATGAAGCTATCATGGATCACAAACAAACCAATAAACCTAAAAAGCGTGAATGGATTGAAGATTACTTTGTTCAATTAGCTGCATATGCAAATGCACATAATGAATTACATGGAACTAATATTCGTAAGGGTGTGATTTTCATGTGTAGTCAAGATTTTGTCTATCAAGAGTTCATTTTAGAAGGATCTGACTTTGACAAATACACAGACATTTGGTTCAAACGTGTAGAACAATACTATATGAAGTTTTTATAGGGCCGATAAATATATAATCTACTAACAGATTATATTATGGCCATCATACAGATATCAAAAATTCAGGTTCGTACAGGTGCAAATGTTGATTTACCACAACTTGATGTAGGTGAAATTGGTTTTGCAACTGACACACATCAATTATACATAGGAAATGATCCTAATCTAGACCCCCCTATTGGTCTCAGTCCTACAGTAACTGAGATTGTTACTAAAAAAGCAACAGGTGGAACTAATCTAGGAAATATTGGTAACGTACATATTTTAGGTGGCGCCAGTGGACAAACAATAGTAACAGACGGAAATGGAAATTTAAGCTTTTCTACTGTAGCATTATATTCAAATAGTAATGTAGCCAATTACTTAGTTAGTTATTCAGGCAACTTAAATGCAAATAACGTTACTATTCAAGGTAACTTAAATGTAGTAGGTACAACTACTACTACAAATCAATCTACACTAAGTGTATCTGATCACAATATCATATTAAATGCAGGTACAACTGGTACACCGAGTTTTAATGCAGCTCTAGTTGTGGATCGTGGGTCAAGTGCTAATACTGAATTACTTTGGAATGAAAGTTCAGGGACATGGCAACAAACTCGTAATGGAACTACATTTTATAACATTCCAATTAATACTACAGAATTAATAGAAGGAAGTAATTTATATTTTACTACTGCTAGAGCAAATACTGCAATACATAATTATTTACCAACATTTACTGGAAACATACTTGCTGGTAACGCTAATCTAGGCAATACTGTTATTGGAAACTATTTTGTCGGTAACGGTAGTTTATTAACTGGCTTAGCATCTAAGTATAATGACAGTAATGTAGCAATATATTTGCCTAATTATGCAGGCAACTTAAGTGCAATAAATGCTAACTTAGGTAATAGTGTAGTTGGAAATTACTTCACAGGTAACTTATATGGTGTTGCAAATATAGCAACAATCGCATATAGTGTTGATGGAGCAAATGTAAACGGACAATCTGGTAATGCATTAGTTTCGGGTACAGTTTATACTAATGCTCAACCAAATATCACTTCAGTTGGTACATTAAGTAGGGTAACAGTAACTGCTAATATTATTTCAGGTAATGTATATGCTAACTCAGGTATTATTGGTGCTAATTATTTTATAGGTGATGGATCAAACATCAGTAATATCACCGGTGGAAATATAACTAGTCAAGTTGGTAATGCATTAATAGCAGGTACTATATATACAAATGCACAACCTAACATCACGAGTGTAGGTACATTAAGTGGGTTAAGTGTAACTGCTAACATTATATCAGGTAATGCTAGTTTAGGCAACTTAATACGTGCAAATTATATATCACTTAACAATAGTGCTAATATTACTGGCAATATAACCAGTGGTAATGCTAATTTAGGAAACGCAGTAGTTGCTAATTATTTTGTAGGTAATTTATATGGTACTGCAAACATCGCCAATATAGGATTACGTACGGCTTGGTCAAATATTACAGGCAAACCAACTACAATCAGTGGATATGGTATAACTGATTCATATGCTGACTCAAATGTATCTACTTATTTAGGTAGTGGTAGTACAGTAACTATTCTTACAACTGGTAATATTACTGCTAATGTTATAAATTCAACCAGTGCAAATTTAGGAGATATTTCTAATCTTACAATTACAGGTGGTAGTGCAGGTCAATTTATAACAACCGATGGAACAGGAAATATAAGTTTTGCACTTGTTGCAACTGAAGCACCTTTCATTAGAATTACTGCAAGTGTTACTGGAATGATTGCGGTCGTAGGAGGCAGATATGGAGTAGATACTACCGGTGGTGCAATAGCGATTCGTTTACCTAGTAGCCCTTCTACAGGTGATGCAGTATACTTTATAGATTACGGTGATGCTTTTGCAACACATAATTTAACAATCACACGGAATGGACATACGATAATGGGTCTAGCAGAAGATATGATTGTTAGTATCAATGGTCAAAGTTTTGGTTTATCATATAACGGTACTACCTGGCGTGTGTACTAAAATAAAAAAGGTAATTTAATCATATGTCAGATTTATCACAGTTTAAGGAAACAATAACTGCCAATGCAGTAACAGCAAATTTAACTACTACTGGTAATGTATCAGCTAGTAATGCTAATTTGGGTAATTTAATTACTGCTAACTATATCTCAATTAATAATACTGCTAATGTAACCGGTAATATTACAAGTAGTAATGCTAATTTGGGTAATGTAGTAATTGCAAATTTCTTTATAGGTAGTGGTAATAACTTAAGCAATATACAAGGTAGTAATGTAACAGGATTCGTATCAAACGCTAATGTAGCGAATACTTCAATTTCTATAAATGGTGCAAATGTATCGGGTGCAGTAGGTCTTGCTACTTATGCAACAACTGCTAATAGTGTAGCAGGTAGTAATGTGTCAGGACAAGTTAATTTTGCTGCAACTGCCAATGCTGTAGCAGGTGGTAATGTAAGTGGGCAAGTGGGTAATGCGACAATTGCTGGTACAGTTTATACTAATGCTCAACCAAATATCACATCAGTAGGCACATTAAGTAGTTTGAATGTAACTGCTAATATCACTAGTGGCAACATTTCTGTTGGTAATATAAATTCAAGTGGAAACATTACAAGTGCTAACGCTAATTTAGGTAACACAGTAGTTGCTAATTACTTTTTGGGTGATGGAAGTAGATTAACCGGACTAGCTGCTGCTTTTACCAGTGTTGATATTGGGACAATATTAACTGCATATACAGGCAATATTGATGGTGGAAACCTAATCATCACTAGTAATATATCTAGTGGTAATGCTAATTTAGGTAATGCTGCAACTTCTAATTATTTCATTGGAAGCGGAGCCAATTTAACATCACTAAACGGTGCCAATGTTACAGGGCAAGTTAGTTACGCCGCAACTGCAAATAGTGTTGCAGTAGGAAATGTAGTTGGTATAGGTAATATAGCAACGGTTAATAAAGATGGTAATAGTAGTAATATATTATATGGCAATGGTATTTTTGCCAGTGCACCAGTAACTTATGGAAATAGTAATGTTGCAACTTATTTAGGTAGTTATGGTAGTAATATAATCATTACTACAGGTAATGTAACTGTAGGTAACATCATTGGTAACGGACAAGCATTGTCTGGCTTAACAGGAGCAAATGTATCAGGTGCAGTAGGTCTTGCTACTTATGCAACAACTGCTAATAGTGTGGCGGGTAGCAATGTAAGTGGTGCAGTAAGTTATGCGACAACTGCAAATGCAGTAGCAGGTGGTAACGTAAGTGGTCAAGTAGGTAATGCGTTAGTAGCAGGTACTGTATATTCAAATGCACAACCAAATATTACATCAGTAGGTACATTAAGTAGCTTAACAGTAACTGCTAACATTACGAGCGGTAATGCTAACTTAGGTAATTTAGTTACTGCTAATTACTTTAGCGGTGCTGGTAATAATTTAAGTAATATTCAAGGTGGCAATGTTTCAGGTAACGTAGGTTATGCAGTATATGCATATTCAGTAGCAGGTGCTAATGTAAGCGGTACAGTAGCGTATGCAACAACTGCTAATAGTGTAGCAGGTGCTAATGTAAGCGGTGCAGTAAGTTATGCAACTGTAGCCAATTCAGTCGCTGGATCTAACGTATCAGGTGCAGTAGCATATGCAACAACTGCTAATAGTGTAGCAGGTGCAAATGTAAGTGGTGCAGTAGCATATGCAACAACTGCTAATAGTGTTGCAGTAGGTAACGTTTCGGGTATTGGAAACATAGCAACAGTTAATAAAGATGGTAATAGTAGTAATATATTATATGGTAATGGTGTATTTGCAAGTGCTCCGGTTACATATGGAAATAGTAATGTTGCAACTTATTTAGGTAGTTACGGTAGCAATACGATTGTAACTACTGGTAATGTAACTGTAGGTAATATCATTGGTAATGGACAAGCACTAACAGGTTTAGCTGGTGCTAATGTGTCAGGCACTGTAGCAAATGCTAATAGTGCAGCTTATTTAGGTACAGTTGCGGCTGCAAGTTATTTGCAAGTAACAGGTACGGGTAGTAGTTTAACTGCTATAACAGGAGCTAATGTAACTGGTGCGGTAAGTTATGCAACAACTGCAAATGCAGTAGCCGGTGCAAATGTTAGTGGTCAAGTAGGTAATGCGTTAGTTGCTGGTACTGTATATTCAAATGCACAACCTAACATTACTTCAGTTGGTACACTAACTAGTTTAACAATAACAGGTAATATAACAAATGGTAATGTTACCGGTGGTAATTTAGTAAGTGCTAATTACTTTACTGGCACATTAACGACGGCTGCACAACCAAACATTACAAGTACAGGTACATTAACAAGTTTAAGTGTTACCGGTAATGTCACTGGTGGAAACATTGTTAGTGGCGGTGTAGCAAACATTACAGGTAACATCACTGGTGCTAACTTGATTGCTGGTAGTAGTGGGCAAGGCAATGTCTATGCTGGTAATGTTATCGTCAACGGTCAGCCAACAACATATGGAGTAGTAAATGGCAGTTATCTGTTTGCTACTAATACATCGGATCAAAATAACATAGCCAGTGGTACTGCGGTAATATTTCAAAATACTGGTTTTAGTCTTGGTACTGCTATAACAAAATTATCAAATACACAAGTAACACTAGCCGCAGGTAATAGTTATAAACTTGAAGGTATATTTAGGTCAGTGGTATCAAACAGTACTTGGGCAACATTTCAGTGGTACGATGTCACTAATGCGGCCTACGTTGGTGTTATAGGATTTGGAGAAGCAGTAACAAGTCCTTCTACTGGTAAGATAAGTACAGTAATTGCTACTTACTATGTAACACCATCTGTAAACACAACTTATGAGTTGCGTTCAACTGTAAATTCTCCTAATGTAATAGGCGGTGAAGCCAGTTACGAAATTACACAATTGAACCCTGCCATAGCAGTACAGGCCACTGCCACTGGCACCTTAAACAATCAGTATGTGAATGTTACTAACGCTGCCGACCAAACGGTATATGCTACAGGTACAGATATAGTCTGGGACACCTTGTCAACCAGTTCAGGCATTCCCTACAGCACATCAAATGGTCAGTTCACATTGACTGCAGGGTCAACCTACAATATTGTGGGCATGTTCAGCTTTTCTGGTTACAGTGCCAACGGATATTTGTTAGTTCAACTGGTTGATGCCACAACCAATACCGCAATTGGTAATCAACAGATATCGGCCGCATACAACACCGGCTACAATGAAGTCAACAACATCAGTTTAGATATTGTTTATACTCCCGGCACAAATCAAACTGTCAAGTTTAGAGTAACAGGCGGTACATCAGGAATAAATGCCAAACACCGTGGTGGCTACTTTAGCCGTGCTGCCATCACACAGATTAACCAAGCCTTTGCCCTTAACACGCTTGGCACAATGACCACAACTGGCAATGTCACAGTGGGTGGCAACCTGAATGTCACTGGAACAAGTACTAGTCTTATAACAAAAGCCTCAGGATTTGTTAATCGTGGTGTAGATGTTACTTTAGGCAATCTAAAAGTAAGAATGGCTTCTAGTGGAAACGCAAGTTTACAAGTATCAAC
>Ga0207955_1000208_pt1 | contig 18625 bp, 26 predicted proteins | sample CryBogCBE29Jun09_FD_184563 | JGI IMG/M metagenome (GOLD analysis project Ga0207955, IMG submission 184563) | Freshwater microbial communities from Crystal Bog, Wisconsin, USA - CBE29Jun09 (SPAdes) (version 2) | ecosystem: Environmental > Aquatic > Freshwater > Lake | place: Crystal Bog... | reverse complement strand
CTGCATTATCTCCTTTATAACTGAGATATGTTTTAAATCTACCGATTCCGGTTGATTTACTCAATCCATTAATTTTTTTATTTTCTTTTTTATTTATACTTTTAACTTTAATATCACCAACTATCAAGGCAATTTTGTTAATTTCCTATTAACTAAATTAACACTCGCATCAACATCCACCAAACCATTATTGATAGTATAATTTTTTATACCATATCGCTGACAGATAGCATCTATATTTTTATACTCATTATATTCTTTAATGTGTTTCATCTTCTATATCTTTTATTAATTCACCAAATCTAAATTCATCTAGCTTGCCATTACGCCATATATTATACTCGTCTTGCCATTTAATAATTTCTTTAATATGACGATAATTACTATTTATTTCTTTAGGTAAATGATTATTATTACAATTAAAACCACCAGTTACCCATTTAGGAGCACCCTCTAATGAGGTTAATTGATTATCTGGCTTCATTTTTACCGGCATCGCCTATCTGAGCTACCTTCAAACATCGGTCTATCACATATTGGGCATATACCTATCATATTTATTTATTTAATATTTTCCTTGCTAAATCATATTCTTCTTGTGAAAACCCTATCCAACTTCTACACTTAATAATATTAGGTAATCCATATTCTTGAATATCTCTAATGTTATCATCAAGAATAAAAAATTTACTATATGTATTATTAAATAACCAATGCTCTATCTCACCTCCTCTACCTTCTTCTGGAAATATTGGTGTATAATCATAAATAGGAGTAATTATTCCATTTTGTGTAAATATCTTTTGTAATTCTTCAATTGTATGATTAACACGCCAAGTAGATGTTATTACTGGATGTAATTCAAATTCTTGGCATAACAGGTTGTATAGATCAATAGAATTTTTATTCCATTCATTTTTATTAACCGTGTTTAATACACCATCTATATCGGTAAAAATTATATTCATTTTCTATTTTATTTAAGCGCTAAATATAAGATTTTTTTTAATACTTAAAAATAAAAAACCACTAATTAATAAGTGGTTTTTTTATGCGATTCTTTCTATCTTCTTCAGAATTTTTGATGAAAATAATTTATTTTCCATTTCGACTTTTTATTTTATATATTAAAAATAAAAAGTCGAACTTTTGCAGAAGCGATGGGATTCGAACCCACGCACCGGTATTAACCGACCTAATAGTTTAGCAAACTATCCCCTTTCATCCACTTGGGTACACTTCTATTTATTTATCTGAGGAAGAAGTGGGATTCAAACCCACGAATCAGAATGATTACTGATTTTTAGTTTCAAGACTAACGGCATAAATCACTCGCCCATTCTTCCATTAGAACCTCTGGTGGGGTCGGACACACATTTACATCCATTACAAGCTTCCAGTTTCGAAGACTGTGATACAGAGGCATTTTTTGCGGAGGTAACAGGAGTCCAACCTGTACGCCGGCTCATCACCGACCTAGCCATTTTCAAGATGGTGTACCTCTGTCAACTGGGTACCTCCAAAAATATTGTTGGGTATCATTCACCTATTATGATACTACTGGTAGCTATCTCCAGCGGTTGGATTCGAGCCAACATTTACCCTTGTCTCCCAGACAGGATTCGAACCTGCATTTTCATTTCCATTACGATACTATTGGTTCGTAGCCAATGTCGGTACAGGGAGAAAACAAAAAACTCCGAATTTTTATATTCGGAGTTCAGTTATATTATGCAATACAAATATAATCAACTTCGAATATCGAGGCTGTTTGAACTACGTGACGAACTCATATTTGTATTAACAGTTTTCATATTTGTATATATTATATTTTGATTCTTTTGTTTTACAAAGATACGACTTTTTTTAATTACACCAAATTTTTTAATCTCTATATAATTTATTGGCATTTAATTCTTTCAATTTTCCTCAAAACAATTCAAAATCATCAGCAGTTGAATTTTCCATAAAAAATTCTCTCAGTGATCATTAATTATATATTAATTTCTAATATATCATTTATTTTCATATCTCTTTGTTTAGACAAATCAGCAAAATAAATATGAAAATCTTCATCTGTAAATTGGAAATGATTATATTTTGAGCAATATACCATCCATTCAAACTCGATTATATTATTATTTTCAAAAACACATTTATCATATAAATACCGTGTTTCATATTGAGTACCAACTTTATACAAACTAATATGATACCCATCTATATAAACTGGTTTTATACATACCGATTTAAAGAATTCATTTTGCATACTTGCAAAGGTACTAAATTGTTTTTAAAAATTCTTGTATTTGTGATATCTTACTATCAATTGTCATTCCGTGAAATGTTCTAATATAGATTTCTTTACAAAGATTTAAGTTGTTACTCCAAACATTATATTCAATATCTAAACTATAAAGTTGTTTACCTGTTGAGTATTCATAGTTTCCATTTACATTTTGTAAAACTTGGTGTATTCCAATTTCATCTTCTGGAGCATTTGTATTAAAAACATCAACCCAGAATTTTCTTACTTCTGGCGTGTTTTTCATTATAATAACACCACTATTAAACCACTTTTGCTTTTGTGTTCCACCCAATCCACCTCTTAACTGAACCATACCCATATCATAACCACTCGGTAGAGCATTTACTAAATCACCACCAATATTAATACTATCAATATCTTCATATACTATTAAACTATTATCTGGTGTAGTTGATAACAACTCATTTATCCAAGCTATTTTTTCCCAATAAAATGTTTTCTCTGGGTATCTTCTTGAGGAATTTAGTATATAGTCAAATCCATTTTTTACAGAATATGATAAATTTTTTTGATTTACTAAATCAAATATTGGCTTTTGTTCTATAGTATAATGTTGTGTTATTATTTTTCTCATTTTTAATTTTTTTTTTTTAATCAGTAATCCATACGGTCCCATCACTAAAAAAAGAAGCTGTATTGCCAATATTACCGTTTAAATAATACACATTTTGTGATGCTGTGAAAGTGCCGTAGATAGATAATCCAAATTCACTTGCGGATGTTTTTTGTTGAAAAAGAGTGTTTTGACCGATTATTGATTGTGTTGGACTAACAAGATAAACATAAAAATACGTGTCAAACCCTCCGAGATAAACATTAACTGTTTTTATTGTTCTTGGAATTGTTATACCGTTATCTGATGGATAATGTATATCAAGTACAGTTTGTACAGTTGTAGTAGTTGTAGTTGTACTTGTTGTTACTCTTTTTTGTGTAGTAGTAGTTGTTGTAGTCTCTGTCAAAATTTGATTATTTGATGGTAATTTATTACCCCTACTATCATTGTTACTAAATTTAGGTGAATATATGCTATTTTTAACCTGAACTTGGTAGTTCGAGTCATCTATATTATTTGCACTATTCGGATTAGAAAAAAATCCTCTATTATTCATTTTTTTAATTTTTTTTTTAATAATCCCACCAATAATAGTTATTAATAAAATAATCAGCAGGATCAATAGTCGTTACATAACTATTTTTAGAAACTAAATAATAATAATTATTTATTCCATCATAAAAATGATAGACTGCCAAATTTCTTGAACTCCAATCTAAACCTCCAGAAGAGAATTGTCCAACTGATATTGATTGAATTATACTGCCATTTGTGTCATATACTCTTATATAAGAGTTATGACCAGAATCAATATATACAACATTAATAAAATCCTCACATAATTCAATATCCGAATATACAGATCCACTTAAAAATGACATATCTATATTGTCGTATAGATTAGAGGTATCTAAAAATCTAGCATTATATGAATTACTATCCCATAATAATAATTCTCCAACGAAATAATAATTATCATAGTTAAAAGTACGAATATTATTATAAGACTGATTTAACCTAGTTAATTGGTAATTATTTCCAGTGTTTGAATAATACCTAACATGATCATTGTTATCAAATACAGAAAATACCATATCACCATACCCATAAAGAACAGCTCCTGAATTAGAACTCACAACTTCCGAATTTATTATAGATCCTGTTACACCATATGTTATATAAGTGCTTGCTGTTCCTGTATATATTGCTTCAGCAATAACTTTAGTAATATACCAATACTCTATATAACTAATATCAGATACTAAGACATTAGTTGGTATGTCTGTATTACCACTTTTGGAGATATTAAGATGATGTAAATATCCCTCTTCGTCTAAAGTTAAACTACAATAATCATTTGTAGTTTCACCAGAAAAGTAAATTCCTATATTAGCTGTTCCATTATTTAATGTAGTAAGATCAGATATGCTAGTATCATCAGGATAAATTGATAAATATGATAAATAATCGCTATAGTAAAAACCGTTATTGTGGGATGCACTATTTTGATAGAAAATATAAGTCTGAACACCATCAACACCAGTCCAATCATAGTTATCATAAATGCTATCAATGGTTTTTGTTAATAATCTATTTTGATTTCCATTATAATAAATTATATAATAACCACCATTTGATATACGTAATAGTGAGCTAAAATAATTTTGAGAAAAGAAGTAATCATTATGGTCATTTATATTTAGGCTAGAAAGTGAAACTGATTGTAAAATAGAACCTGTTTTACTAAATATATCTACTCTATCATAATATTGAGTATTATTATTATAAACAACACTAACTATAAAATTACCTTTTTCATTTTCGTTGTAAATACCACCCCCCTTATTATATGTTTCTGGATAATAACTATATCCGGTTTCTTCTACAAATAATTGATTTATATTGCCTAATCCGTCAGCACAATACCAAGTTGTTGTTGATCCAACGGTCGCACTAAGTATAAACCCTTTATCCATCATGTCATTATAATATGAACCTAAAGATAATGAATTAGCTCCTGTAAATCTATAACTATAAACATTAACACCATCAAAATAATAAAGTACAATATCAGATCCATCTGTATAATAATAGTAGTTATAAACACATTGTAAGAGGCCATAGTTTGAATTATTATTACTAACAGTAACCTGCTGTATTAAATTTCCATGAGCATCTACAAACTGTAATATATCTACACCACTCCCATTGAATACAAACATATAACCCGAATCTTGAATTGTATAAATATTATAATTACCATATGCCGAAGTAGATACTCCAGTATCAAATGTTGTTGTTTGAACACCATCCCCACCATATATAAAATAAGTATAATTTGAAGCAGTATTTCCCAAGAATAAAACACTAGAATAAACAGGAGCAACTGTTGTAGTCGTAGTAGTGACTTTTTTGGTAGTAGTTGAAGTTGTCGTACTAGTAGTTTGTACCCCACCACCGAAATCAGCACTTCTACCTCCACTTTTACTTCCCTGTGAAGTATAGGTCGGACTATAAGAAGATTGTTTTTGTTTTACCTGATAATCAGAATTATTGTTGTTATTATTACTATTTGGATTTGAGAAAAAGCCACGATTATAGTTTGTCATCTTTGGAATTTAATTTTAGTATATATATTAATTATTCAAAATTAAATTTGAACACCATCAGTAATTGTCCAGTTATCTGAATAAAACTACTGTTAGTTTCTTTAATCTGTATCTGAACATTCGGATTGCTTAAATTATTATCTGAACCCGGATTTTCAAAAAACCCTTTCTTCGATTTAGCCATCTAAATTTAAAAATTTTAAATTAGTGTTATGCCTATATTAACCGGATCAATCGTATTAAATGGCGCATTTGATGGAGTAATCACTGTAATTGATCCAGTTGGTGATCCTCCTGGTCCACTCGGTCCAAATTGATCATCATAAAAATATACAGATGAGGTTGGTCCGAAATATGATGTTTGAAATGCTTGATTTGTACATTGATAAGTAACACTATTTGTTCCTTGTGTTAGGGTTAAATTTGTATTATTACCTATTAGTTGATTTAATAGAGTAGAATTATCATCACCAGTTGATGAAAACTGATTTATATAAAGTTGTACTGATGTTGTTCCACTAACCAACCCAACTAAATTTGGGTCTAATGTTCCGGTAGTATTAGTGTGATCTGGTAAAGTTATATCACCCCAATCAAAAGCTGGGTAATAAAGATCAACTATATAATAATCACCAGAAGCGGTATTACCTATATTCATTGTTGTAGTGGTTGTTGTAGTACTAGTATTTAAACAAGATGTTATATCAGAAACCGAAAATCCTGACATATTAAAGGAAAAATTACCATCTGTGTAGTAATAATACTGATATGGATAATCCTGGTGAACAAAAATATTTAACGATGATCCGTGTGTATCTGCATATAAATTTATACCACTTGAAAAAGTAGCACTGTCAGAAAATACACTAAATGATAATCCATACATTTCATTTATACAAGCTGATGAACTATTTGACCAACCATAAATATTTCCACTTCCATCCACATGTTCGCATAATAAAGTATATGAATATGTAGTACTTAAAAATGTTGTAGTAGTCGTTGTAGTACTAGTGGTTACATCATTATATCCTAAACACCATACAATTGCATTACCTATTAATGATCCTACATCACCTGTATATCCACCAAAAGAATTAATACCAACTATTCTCGATGATCCTATTTCTTTTACCCCTAATAAAGGCATTGAGTCTGAATATGTTAAGACAGATATTGCTCCAGGTTGTAAAGTCGTTGGATTCACAAATGTTGATGGGAGATTAGTAACATTTGAATTACCTAATACAGGATGATTTGTTACTACTGTAATTGGACCACCATTATATGATTGACCAACTGGGCCGGTAAATGGTGTATATGTAAAGTCAAATCCTGATGGATAGATTTCCCATAAGAAAGTTTGACCTATGAAATGTCCCCCACCATCTATGAAACTTTTTAAGTTAGCCCATAAAGAAGATGAACCATCATCACCACCATTTGTTTGCATAATAATCAAGCTATAACTTCCTGATGCGATATTATTACCATCATAGTTTACTCCTAATTGTTGAGGTGTTATTGTTGAAATTGAATAACCAATACTATTCATTTTTGTTGTTAAATCTGATGTATTAGTTACAACATTAGAATCACCTAAGAATAATACATTTTGTGTTATCAAAAGTGTTGTAGTTGTTGTTGTTGTACTTGTGGTAGTTGTTGTTGGATTAAGAGGATAAGATATTGGTGTTCCTGCATCTGTTATGATTACAGAACCACCTGTTGATATACTATATCCAAAATTAACTGGATAATTTGATGATAGTAAATTTGCTGTTATTCCATTATATGAGTAAACATCAACATAAGTTCCATTAACTAATCCATAAGTTTGTATTGCATATGTACTATAGATAGTATAAATACTACCAGTAGAACCTGCTGATACACTAGATTGTGTTGATACAGTCTGATAGTTACTATCAACTGTTCTTAATCCTATAGGATTGCTACTTTGATTATATAAATCATATTCATAATATGATACAGGAACTCCTGTATCTGTTATTATAAAATCTGATTGACCATTAAACTGAGCATTATCACTTGTTCCAAGATCAAAATTTGTTTGAATTAAATTACCCAATCCAGATTCTACAGCATATACATCTATATAACTATCAGTAACTACACCATAAGCCTGTAATCTATCTGTAATACTAGTGCAGCTTGTTGTTCCAAAAGATCCTGGATTCACATTTGATTGAGTTGATATAATCATGTAGTTAACATCAAGAGTTCTTAACCCAGCTGGATTACTACTTTGATTAAACAGTGTATATTGAACTGGTGAAGCCGATGTTGTCGTAGTTGTTGTAGTGCTTGTATTTACCGGCCAAGAAATACTTGATGTTGTCAATCCAATTTGCCAATAATTTTGACCATTAACATCAATATACCTTTGATTTGATGGCCCAGTCGCTGTTATGTATGTAATTGTCGATGGATCAATAAAGTTTTTAGTTGTTCCATCCCAAGCCTCAATTGATAAATAAGACGCCACTTGGTCTATTCTACAAGCCCAACCATTAGTAGAATCATCACCTGCAAAGCACAAACCAATTATTTTCCAAACACCATTACCATAATCAGCAATTAAAGCTGATCCAGAATCTCCCGAATAAATTGGATCTGTACATGATGGATCTTGTCTTGTAAATCTAATTAAGTCAGTATATGTTACAGATTGTGTATTACCTTGTAATTGGTACCCACTAACAAGTATAGTATCACTAATTGATGCTACAGCTAACGAACATATTCCTTGCTTAACTCCAGTTGTTCTACCCGAACTATAGATTAATGGATTATCAACTAATAAATTATCTATTTCTTGTGTAGTAGCAAATGGTAAAGCACCAGGTTGACCAGTCAACCCATAAATATAATATGAAGATGTCATTGATATAACAGATGGATCTAATGAAAATAAAGCAGCATCTACAAAATTATAATCAACTAAAGTAATAGGTTCATATCTAACTACTTGACCAATCAGCTTATTAGGATCACCTGGTCCTGATTCTCCATCTTGATAAATGTAGTTTGAAACTTCAGCCTCAATTGACCTGTTTAAATATCTATCTGTTGCAATAAAAGCATCTTGAACAACAACGTGATTATTAGTTACACCGACCAAAGCTTGTGTATTAACATCTACCGCAATTAAACCCATAGTACCAACAAACCATTCATCTAAAGAACCATTATGATAAATAGCCGTATTTTGAGCAGTTATTGATAATCCACCTCGTAACGGTCTAACCATACTTTCATTTCCTGTTTGAGATGATTGCCAAGTATAACAACTTGGATCACATGTAATTGCTTTTATTTCTCCAACTTGTTGAATATCTGTTTTATAAGTAACACCATCTATAACTATGTTTTTAGGTAAAACATCTTTAACTTCTAATTCATTAATAGGTAATTTTTTTCTAACTGAAAATATAATTGAGTGTTCTCCAGTCAATTTACCACCTTTTAACTTATGACCAAAAGCAACCCCAACAACCGTATCTGGTGTTGATTCGAAAAGTTCTTTAATTTTGTTTTTAATATTTTGTGTTACCATATTTTTATTTATTTTTAAAATGTACTAAATGTTACATATAAAGTATTTACTGGATGTATTGTTGTTGTTGTAGTCGTTGTTGTACTTGTTGTAGTCGTAGTAGTCGTTGGGCCTGATAAAGTTGTCGTAGTAGTCGTTGTACTAGTCGTTATAGGTCTTCTTGTAGTAGTCGTTGTTGTTGTACTAGTAGTTGGAGATACTGTTGTTGTAGTCGTTGTTGATGATGTATTAATAGGAGATGATACATCTGCTGATCTTCCACCACTTCTATTGGAAGAAGCACCGCTATATGTTGGTTGATAAACTGATTGTTTTTTCTTAACCTGAAAGTTTGGATTTGAATTATCATTACCATTACTTGGATTATCGAAAAAACCACGACTTGATTTTGCCATATTTTAAATATTTTTATATAGAGTATATATAAAAATTTTTAAAATGAATTTTGTGGATCCTCCCGGACTCGAACCGGGACTCGATGATTTGTTGCGCGAACCGAATACAATATTGGCGGCCTGCATGTGCCCAAAAATATTATGTTTTCGGAGAAATCTATTATCAAGAAACTATACAAGATAATGCCCTAAAATATGTAGTTGTTAGCGACTAATTTTAAAAAGTCACCCTAATAGGTGACTTTTTTTGTTTCTTATTGTTCATTATTATTATAATTTTTTAACCATTTTCTAACTGCATTATCGCTTACGCCGTATTTTCTACCTGTTGTCCTATATCCAAATTCAGAAATATCCTTCAATATTTGTTCGTAAGACGGTCTTTTAACTTTTCTGTCTTTTTCACCACGACATTTATTACACATTTTTGATGTTTTATACTTATGACCACCACATGAACATTTATATCTATCAATCACTTCGATATGCGGTTTTATTTTACATATACTGTTGATATACATTTTTATTTCTTTTATAAAAACCTCTTTTTCACTTTTATCTAATTTTTGATAGTTTCTCCAATCTATTCTAATTATATCCCAACCATTATCTTCTAAAAATTTTGTTCTCCTCTTATCACTTTCTACAATTCGTTTATCATAGTAATGTTGTGATCCATCAATTTCAATATCTATTTTTTTATTAGTAATCGAGAAATCTAATTCGTATAATCCTATTCTCATACTTTTTTCCACTTTAATACCTTCCTTTAAAAATAGTTCAGTAAAATATTTTTCTGGATATGATTCATTCCTACTATGATTTAGGAGATATGGAACCTTATCTGGATTATTCCTCAAATATTCTTTTCTATGTTTTGATATTTTATCCTTTGTTTCTTGTGTGTGTGGTCGTCCTATTTTACCACTTTCAACTTTAGAATTTATTATTTTATCATAGTCGGGATTAAATTTACATACCGAAGTATGTGTCGCTATTTTACAAGGCGTATTTTCTATCAACTCACAATATTTACACTTATAATCAACCCTATTCGGATTATCAATACAATGTATAATATGTCTATTCAAATTTCTATTTGAATGATAATTATATTTACTCTTAAATTCTTTATTACAATAGATACATACTACCATATAATATATATTAAAAGTAAGTCCGCTCCTTTGATCCAATTTGTTCTCCCGCACGGTAACGATCCGTGTTCTCAAATTTAAGAAATTTGAGCATCACCTTAATGCTTCGAGAGAATATGTGATCCCACCGAGATTCGGACTCGGAAATACTGGTTAAAAGCCAGTGGTTTTACCAATTGAAACTATGAGATCATTTGTGCTCCCGGAAAGATTTGAACTTTCGACTCCAATATTAAAAGTATTGTACTCTAGACCAGACTGAGTTACGAGAGCAAATAAAAAATAAAAAACCCGAATCAAATTTTCATAATGATTCGGGTTAGTTAAGGCAACGCTTTATCTATCGAATCATGTGACACGTTTCTTATTTTTCTTTATGTTTTTAATGTTTGTCATTTCTACTTTTTTATTCTTTTTACAAATATACTTAATATTTCTGATAATTCCTATCTAGATTCTAATTCTTTTTCATATTCATTGATATCCCCATTATATAAAACCATACGCTCTTCACAATTTATTATTTGTTTTTCCTTCTCTTCAATATCCTTTTTGTATTGATTCTTACATTCAATAGTTTCTCTAATTTTTCTTTTTAAGTCTCTTATCTCCTCTCTTATTTCTCTTTTGGTCATATCAGAAAATTCATTATCACTCTTTTTGTCCTTTTTACCTTCAAATGTTTTAATATGTCTCATATAATGATATAATTTTTATTATATATTAAATCTTATTTAGATTTAATTTTGTTTTTAGTAAATTGACCAAACCTTCTAGTTGATCACATTTATAAAATTCAAAATTTGAATTCCTATTTGCCATTATATATGGATTTTTATGAAAAGGAATTATATTACTTCTAGAAATTGCAACTAGAAACCACTCATCTTCAATTTTATAAATCCAAATTGCATCTGTATTACCAAATCTCTCACCACTTACTTTCTTTCCCTTGATTAGTGGAAAAGAATTATTAATTGTTTCTCTATTAAAATCCTCATCTTTAATACCAATAAAATTCTTATCAATATTTAATGAATAATTATTTGATTGAACATTTAACTTTTCAATCTCAGATATTTCATTACTATCAAAATCACAAATTTTATCTAAATAACTTAAAGATCTATTAATATCAATATTTACCCAACCAACATCACCTTGTATCACATTTTCGTGTGGATCCTGATTTGATGTGAAGTTAATAAAATCTTGAATTCTAATCTTCTTATACATTAATTATATATTAAATAAATCATTCATTTTTGTTGAAATTGCCTTCTTTAAATCAGAATTCATTTCATATTTATCAACATCTACTCCAATACCTTTACCAATTTTTTTCAAATTTTCTAACCCTTCTTCGTTAGCATTTGCTCTTTTTATTTTTGATTCATAATTCTCATCAAAGATATAAAGAACATGTTTCTCACCCAAAGACTTACTCATTTTTTTAGTTGGATCTACTAAAGACATGATTTTATCATATTCTGTTAATTCATATCTGTAATATTTACCACCTAACCTCTTTGATATGTCATTACACAATTCTAAATGAGCCACTTGGTCCTTTCCTACAATAACCACATCCGGGTCATTTATCATTATGTCCGCGGTCATTAAAACAGGATATAACAACAATCCTAAATCAAATTCCACATCTTCTTTTTTGTCCTTATACTGAGGCATCTTTGTTAAGGTACCTAAGTTTAACTTACAACATAACTTAAAGAAAAGTTCTGTGTAGTCAGGAGTTTGATATTTGATATTCTTACATCCTAATCTAATCAACTCTTTTTCAGTTACATCTGTGTAACTATTAGTTGTCAAAGAGTGATAATTAGCGATTAGAAAAGTCACATCATGACCTTCATTTTGTAATTCTAATCCTCTTTTCAAACATCCGAGGTAGTTACCCATCGTAAGTTTACCAGTTGGTTGTATTCCAATTAAATATTTCATATCAATTTATTTTTTATCCATTTTCTAATTGCGTTATCACTAACACCATATTTTCTACCAGTTCCACAATAACCTAACTCTTCAACCTCTCTAATTAATTGTTCATATGGAGGTCTTTCCAATTTTCTCTGATTTATATTATTACATTCAACACATTTTTTACTATGAATCATTATTTCCTTACCACATGAACATTTTTTATTTTTTCTAACGCTTTCCTTTTTTAACTCTATTTTTTCTTCACTTTTAATTATTCTTAACTCTATTTTTTCTTCACTTTTTTTTATTTTCCTAAGTCTTTTTCCACTATATGTTTCAGTTTGTGAGTGACAATTTGGACATAAAAAACATAAATTTTCTAAACGATTGTCATTATTTATACCATTTTTATGTTCAAGTTGTAATGATAGATTTAATCCCAACCAATTTCCATTATTTCCACATTTTTCACAAATATATTCTATTAACTCATTATTAATAATTCTCTCTTTTAAATGTTGCCTACTATAGTTAGAATTACTGATAAAAATATCATCGTTATCTAACCGTGTATAGAAATTTCTATTTGAATAATTGAAATTTGGTATTTTTATACCTTTTTTAATTATTTGTGTTTTTATGGATTTATATGACCCAGATCCATTTGATGATGATTTTATTTTCATCAAAAAATCTCTAAAAGATCTAGATTCTTCTAACATTAATATCAATTCTGATACTTCATATCTATCTAATATTTTCATATATAATATTTTCTTTTATATATTAAAAATACTCTAACCCCTCCATATAAAAAACATAGCACGAGATGTAGAAATCGAATCCACTCGACATGACTTTTGGAGAGTCACCGGCTACCTTAGCCTATCCCGTATATTTAGTACACCCGTAGGGATTCGAACCCTCAACCACGCTTGCGCATTACCGGGTTGGAACCGGCTGGTCACGCCAATGAGCGGATGTATTTTGGGAGTTCGACGGGTTACGATGAGGCAGCTGTCATCGACCGCTAGACTACACCTATATTTTTTAATCCATTGATAGATTGTTGTCCTATCAACTTTATATTTTTCTCCTGTTTTTTTATATCCCAAATTTTCAACATCTAATAACAATTGTTCATAAGATGGTTTATTAATAGTAAATTTCCATTTTTTATTCTTATTTGAACAACTTCTACATCTTAAACTTCTGTTACTTATTTCTATACCGCATTCGCATTTTTTTATTGGTCTTTTTTCTACTAATTTTCTTTTCTGTCCATTTGATAAATATCCATTAACATCACCTAATTTAGTGTCAATTTCTTTAATTATATAATTTAAATATTTTTCTCCTTGTTTGATACTAAAATGTTTTATATCAGATATATCAATTACTATTAGCTCAATTTTATTTTTATAACATTCACTTATTTTAAATAAATCTTTCTCTTTTATTATTTTTAATTTATCATTTCCAAATATTGGATCATAATGAAATATACCATTTAGTTCAAAGGCCAATTTAAGCATTGGAATATAAATATCTAATTCATAATTACTAGTTAATATTTTTCTATCGTTGAATAACATTTCAAAATTATACCTATTTATAAGTTCTTCCTCTATAAATAATTCTATTTTGCTTCTATTTCCTCCCCAATTTTTATTTCTATTGAAATCAATCCCCCTACAGATACCAGAACAATAGAAAATTCCATTTTTATTTATTTCCTTTTTATTTCTATAAATTTCCTTATTACATACTGAACAATTAACATATTTTCCAGTCATACTACCTTTATTTGAACAAACTCTAGAACAATACTTAACAGCATTTCTACTATTTCCGGATAATGCTCTTTTAATATACTTTTTTGTAGAGTTGAATTCCTTTTCACAAAATTCACATTCTAGTATTATATCTCTATTATTTAGATTTTCATAATTATTTATATCAAATTTAGGTTTCATAGGGAGTGTGATTTTTAATAGTATATATTGAAAATCACACTCCCTGTATTTTTGGTGACTAACGGAATTCGAATCCGTGTTTACCATGATTCACAGTCATGTCCCGAAGACCAACACGGGTTCTAGTCACAGTGGTACAGGTGGAAATCGAATCCACGTCCTTTCCTGTCGCGGGGCTTCAACCCGCCGCTAAACCATCTCAGCTACTGCACCATATTACATAAGAGGTACTTCAATGTTTCTAATACCTTTTTCTTCACTTAAAATCTCTCTCAAACACTTTAAATATCCTTTTTCAACTTCAATCATAGTCCAATCCTTCAGCTCTATTGCTCTTTTTATCCTCTTTTTTGTAATTAATATTTTTCTAATCGTTGTCATAATTAAATTTTTAGCAATAAAAAAACCCAAACTTTTCAGTTCAGGTTTCTCAATCTTAATATTTTTCTAGTTTATCCCCAGTTATCATCGGACATTTTAGAAAACAGATTACCTGAACGCTTGGTTTTAAACCAATGTTTAGAAAATTTGCTAAAATGTTTATGTTTCATTACTACTGACATATAATTAGTTTTTTATTGTTTTGTTTCACAAAGATACGGCGACATTTTTAAATCACCAAATCTTTTTTCTTAAAAGTATATATTATATTTTAAAACTCTCTTTTGTTTATTTTTTATTTCCAATTTTCATCAATGTATTTGGCAATATCATCTAAATAATCTCCTATATCAACTCCTTTCATACGACCACCTTCAACTTCATAAATTTCACCACAAAATCCATCACCACCAGCATATGTAGAACAAAAGTCTTCATCTTTCATATAGGATTCTAGTTTCTTTTTAATCTCATCAAGATTTGTTGACTTATCACCATCTTCGTCTAAAACTTTTTTAATCTTTTCGTCACGTTTTTCTGATAGACTATCAAAATCAATTCCTTCAAAGAGTTCTGCTAATTCACCAATAAATGATTTGTGACTTAGGTTAACCATTGAACTAAGGTGACCACCTTTGTAATTATACACTTTAAAGATACTATACGTTTTTGCCATAATTTAGTTATTTTCTATTTGTTTAATTTGTTTTTGTAATTCTTCTATCTTCTTTTGTTTTTCTTCTTCTTTCTTTTTAAGAATCTTTTGTTCGTGATCTTCAATATCAGAATCACTCATTCTTTCTATTAATAAGGCTTCAATTGGGTATCCAATATGATCACAATGATATTCTAATGAAACATAGTTAGCACCTTTTTGTTTAAACTCATTCAACTTATCAATAAGTCTATCAATTAAAATTGGATAACCGTCTTTATAATAAGATCCTACTGAATTAGGATATTCCTTTTCTTCATCATTATACCAATCTTTACCAAATAAAGTATTCATTAAATCCATGTCTATTTCAGAGAACTCAAATTCATCTAATGATTTAATTGAATAGTATTGTTTTTCCATATTATTTATTTTTATAAAATTCTTTTAACTCTCTCATTTTCAACATATCATTCACTGGTATAGAATAACGATACCATCTTAGATAAACCGGAGCTAATGAATTGGTTATCATGCCGTTCTCAAGTTGATAGTCACAATTGGATGAAATTTCACCACATTGTGTTCGATGAAATCCCCTATAAGCAGTTTTTTCTCCAAAAGAAGGTAAAGTCTTACCTCTAAATTCAAAACTAATACCATCATCAGCTGGATCAGAATATCGTGATCCCCCTTTTTTAGCTTTGGATAAAGCCATTTCCATCAATTGAGTGTATTCATCATCAATTGGATTTTTTAACCTATCTTCTTTTTTAGGCTCTATATAAAGAAGATAGTTTGATTTGTCGTCTCTATGCATATTTTTAAAAATTATCAACAGATTCTCTTAGCTCTTTATATTTTTCGTAATATTCAAACATTTTCTTAGTGTCATCCCTTGTTAAAAAGCGACAACTCATAAACATTGGACCACCATTTAAAGCCATTGGACCTCTTTTATCTAAATATTCAAAGACAAGTCCTATATTAGATACATATTCTTGATAATATTTAGTTTCAATTTCTTGTTCAAGTAATTTATAGATTAAATTATCTCTTTTTTCAGATGTATCATCTGAACTATTTGTACCAGGACCCATGAAAAGTAAGGGCATGAATCTTTGTGTTAATTCATGATCCATACAATGTCTATCAGTATGAACTACACATTAGCTAAAGACTAATGTGTTTCAGGTTTCATAGACTTATCTAACGACAACGCCTCCACCTGTTTTTGTTTAATGTCCGACTCAATCCTTGAACCAGACAATATTTTTAAACCTTGTTTTAATATGTTTTTACTTGCATTAATATATATTAAAGTTTTAATCTCTTTTTTTGATTTTTTTTTAACCTTTTTTAACTTTTTTGATATAAATAATTACCAAATTCATCACAGAAGCTAAAGACTTCTGTGTTTTCTTTGGTGGTCAGTATAAATATCACCGTTATAAAGGTCTTTAGCAATGGTTTTTAATTTATCATCTGTTAAAGATTTAGAATTCCATTTCTTTTGATACTTTTCTTCAAGCTCAATTTGTATTTTATCCTTATCTATTTTAATACTTTCCATTTGGCAAAGATATGACAAAAAAATAAAACCCCAAAATTTCTTTTGGGGGCTTGATGTCAATCTTAATTTAATTCAGAAAGAAATAACGACATCAATAAATCATTTCTAACTTAACCTCTAATTCATTTATCTATTATATGAAATTTACATTTGGGTGGTTCATGAATTTTTAGCCAAGAGGTACGACCTATTCCGTCACTACTTACCACCATAAGACCAAAGTAAATTACCGACTTTATTTCTATTAATTAGTCTCACTTACTTGGTTAGTTTTTCTATACAAAGATACAAAAAAGTTTATTTTAAAATAATATTTATTTTCTTTTCTCTTATCAAAGAAACCTTATCAAACAATTCTTCTGGTACAAATTCACTGTGAAAATAATAAGGTCCTTTTAATTTAACAACAATTTTATTAGGAAAATGGAAGTCAATGTCTTCAATAGTATAAGTTTCACCAACAATTAATCGTTCATCATCATTATACTCTTTACAAGTGTTAGCAATACATCTAACCCTATCACCTATTTCAAATTTAGTACTCATTTCTGATTTCTCTTTTAATATCTTTTTCTTTTATAGATGCTTTTTTGTTCCATAATTTTTTTCCCTTAGCTATACCTATTTTAACCTTAAATTTACCCTTTAATTCAAATATTTCTAAGGCAACAACCGTCATACCATTATTAAACTTTACTTCATTGACGATGTTTCTAATTTCTTTTTTGGTTAAAAGAAGTTTTCTATCACGTTTTTCTTCGTGATTATTATAAGAAGACATTTTATTTCTTGATATGTGTAGACCTTTTAAAAACATTTCACCATCCATAGAATAGCAAAATGAGTCTTGAAGATTTCCGTCTCCATTTCTCAAAGATTTCACTTCTGATCCAACAAGTTGTATACCAGCTGTGAATTCTTTTAAGATAAAATATTCGTAATATGCCTTTCTATTTGATATCATAAAATCTGATTTAATAATTTTTCTCTTTGTTCTTTTAATGGACAAAAATAGTAATAATTTTTCTCACCTTTTTTCCAATGATAATTTGTTTTATGAACTATGAATGTTTCTGAAATGTTTTCGGGATTCTCTTTAACAAATTCAGAAACATCTTCTTTATCCCAGATATTTTTTAATATTGATTCAATATCTGAACGATATCTATCCGCTACCCAACTACCAAATTCTTCTTGTTTGTCTGCTGCATTTCTCGTTAAATATTGTCCAGAAACATTATTTTCCTCTATGTTTTCATCATAATGATGCAATACATAAACCCAATAAACCTTATTCATTTCACAAATATACAAAAAAATAACCACATTTCTGTGGTTATTTTTTGATTCTCAAGTCTGTGTTCAGAAGTTCATAGATACTGATCTAATAGATCAGCCAATTTTTTCTTACTTATCATTCCGGTCATTCTTTCTAGAATTTCACCATCTTTATATAAAATTAAAGTTGGAATG
>Ga0207955_1000203_pt1 | contig 18953 bp, 14 predicted proteins | sample CryBogCBE29Jun09_FD_184563 | JGI IMG/M metagenome (GOLD analysis project Ga0207955, IMG submission 184563) | Freshwater microbial communities from Crystal Bog, Wisconsin, USA - CBE29Jun09 (SPAdes) (version 2) | ecosystem: Environmental > Aquatic > Freshwater > Lake | place: Crystal Bog... | reverse complement strand
TCTCCTACCTTGAAAACCGGCAGTCCGTCATGTCAGGCCAAGGCGGCACAAGTGGTGGCGGCGGCGGTGGGGGCAATGGGGGTGGAGGACGTGGACGATGAAATCCTTGCTGATCCCCACCTCGTCAGTTTTGAAATCCATGAGAGCTTTCAGGCGGGGCCATGGATTCACGATGATCGAGTTACTGATCGTCATCACCATCATCGGAATCCTGGCCTCCCTGCTGACACCGAATATTCAATCCTCCTTGGAGCATGCCAAAGCGGCGAAATGCCTTGGAAACCTGCACCAGGTAGGAACTGCCGTGCAGTCGTACATTGCCGATCCCGCGAATAATAATCAGTTTCCACCTTTTTTTGATGTCTCAGCAAGTGAGCTAACACCTCTCACCTCACTCTCCAACTACGGACTGACACTCGCCACATTGACATGCCCGTCGGATCCCAAGCCGGATCCTAAATACGGAAGCTACATCTGGCAGGCTACCTCCGATGAAGAATCCGCCGACGCCATCAAACGGGTCGGGCGGAGTGGAAGGATCACGATCATCAGTAAGATCAGTAAACTCCAGTTGGCCACCGACGGGCACTACGGAGCCACAGCCGGATTCCCCCATCCGGGAAACAGCTTTAATGTCCTCTGGGCTGACGGACACGTCACCGTCAGCAACGCGCTGATCAGCACAATCCACTAAAAGCAAAGCTCACTTAGAGAGCTTCTTCGGACCGAAGCTGTCTCGCCATCAGCGCCTTCATGGCCTGGCCTGCCGTCTTCTCGCCATGGATCAGGGCATATACCTCGTCGATAATCGGAGTCTCCAGATTCAACCTGCGGGCACAGGCATGGGCACTGATCGTTGTGGGGATCCCCTCTGCGACCATCGTCATGGATCCAGTGATCTCTGCCAGCGATTCGCCTCGTCCAAGGCGGGATCCCACCTGATGGTTGCGGCTTTGGGAGCTGAAACAGGTGACCATCAGGTCGCCGACACCGCTCAGTCCACGGAAGGTCTCGTGATGCCCGCCCATCGCCACACCCAGGCGCGTCATCTCGGCAAGCGATCTGGTCACGAGCCCTGCCCTGGCATTCTCTCCGAGGCCCATCCCGTCAGAGACACCTGCGGCGACGGCAAAGACATTCTTGAGAGCACCTCCAAGCTGAATCCCACGGACATCGGAGCTTGTGTAAGCACGGAGGCTCGTCCCTTCAAAGAGGGCCTGAAGTCGTGGAAGCAATTCCGTGTCCGCACATCCGATGACTCCCGCGGCCGGAATCCCTCGAGCAATCTCACCAGCCAGGTTCGGTCCCGAAAGCACGGCCACGGGGACACCCGGCGCTGTTTCTTCAAGGACCTCACTCATCAGAAGTCCACGCTCCCGCTCGATTCCCTTCGTACAAGAGAGGATGATTGTGTTCTTCGCAAGACCCGCTGCGGCAAGGCTTGAGGAGACCGATCTCAAATGGCTCGAGGGAACAGCCAGGAAAAGGATTTCGGCCTCGACGCATTCCTTAAGCGAAGTCGTCGGGTGGATCAATGGAGAGAGGGAGACACCAGGAAGATACTTGCCGTTCTCACCCTCTGATCTCATCGCTTCCACGTGAACGGGGTCATGCCCCCAAATGGTGACCTTTAGCTCCCTCCTGGCCATGAGGAGAGCCAGAGCTGTTCCCCAGCCCCCTGCACCGATCACACTGACCTGGGGTGTACTCATTGATTGGCCTTACTCTCCTTGGTCGTCTTGGCCTTCTTTTCAAACCGGGGTTCGGTCCCTGCACGGAGACGGGCGATGTTCGAGCGGTGACGCCAGATGGCCAGCACACACATCACCACGGCGATGAGCAGCGTCAGCCAATCCTTCCGGTGCATAAAGAAGAGCAGTGAGACGGAGGTCGGGACGGCAAGCGCGGCGGCGATCGAGGCCACGGAGACATATCGTGTGGTGGTGAAGAGAAGCATCCAGGTGCCGAGGCAAAAGAGGAAGGCCCCGAGGCCGAAAAGGCCGACAATGACTCCGGCGGAGGAGGCGATCCCCTTGCCTCCCTTAAACCCGAGCCAAACAGGAAAGCTATGCCCCAAGAGCGTGCAGAGGGCTGCCAGCGCACCCGGGGCGGAGGTTGGATTCACGCCATGGGCGTGTCCCCAATCAAGCGCAAACAGGACTGGAAGAAGCCCTTTCAGGAAATCCAAGATGAAGACCGCATAGCCCCACTTCTTACCGAGCACGCGAAGCACATTGGTCGCCCCGATATTACCGCTTCCCTTGGTACGGATATCGATGCCGCAGAGTCTTCCGGCAAGAAATCCGAAGGGGATCGATCCCAAGAGATAAGAACCGAGAGCGATCAGAAGCCAGGGAATCCAAGATTGGAAAATCACCCTGCAATCTCATCAGTGTGGTGATGAGGAACAAAGGAAAAATTCTTCTGTGCAGGCGGAAACTTGGGCTAGGTTGATTCCATGTTCCTCCCCATTTCACGTCATCTCTTGCCGGCTCTCCTCCTGCTTTCTATGCTTTCCTACATGTCAGCACAGACCCCCTCGAGTTCCACAAGTGACACGCATACCGTGGCCGTCCGCCTTATCGGCCTCGATGGTCAACCGGGCCCAGTGGTTCAGAGTCCCCTCGTCGTGAAGACCGATGCCGAGTGGGAGAAGCAGCTTGGTCCTGCCGCCTATCGCGTGCTGAGGGCCAAGGGCACCGAGGCCCCCTTCTGCGGGAATCTGCTGGATAACCACAAGGATGGCGTTTACTTCTGCGCCGGCTGCGGACTGCCACTCTTCGCCTCCAGCTCGAAGTTTAACTCCGGCACCGGGTGGCCCAGCTTCTACCGTCCGTTTGCCCCCGAAAACATCACGGAAATCCGTGATGTCTCCCAGGGCATGGTACGTACCGAGATCCTCTGCGCCCGCTGCGGAGGTCACCTCGGCCACGTCTTCGACGACGGCCCGGCACCAACCCACCTCCGCTACTGCCTCAACTCCATCTCCCTCGTCTTCAAGGATGAAGCAGAGGTAAAAAAGCTGGCGCCTGAATCTAAGTAGTGCCTGAAAATTCTTTCTGTCCTCAGATTCGTTAATAGGTGGCTGGAGTTTTCCAGACTGGGGCAGGCGCGTAAGTGAAGTTGTATAAAACAAACGGCGAAGAAACCGATTCCCCTTATTCATTCACTCCATATGGATTCCCACGACCCCAACTTCTGGCATCGCTGGCAACCGACGATGAGAGCTTCCCTCTGTTTTGTGATGAAGGAGGGAAAGATCCTGATGATCCGCAAGAAGCGTGGACTCGGTGCCGGCAAGATCAATGGACCCGGGGGTCGCTTGGAACCCGGAGAGATCGCGCTCGATGCCGCGATTCGCGAGACTCAGGAGGAGCTCTGTGTCACACCGCTGAATCTTTCTGAGCGGGGAGAACTACACTTCCAGTTTGTGGATGGGTTGGCGCTTCACTGCGTGGTCTTCACTGCCGAGGGATGCGTTGGAGTCCCGGAGGAGACCGACGAGGCAATCCCCCACTGGATAGAGCCTTCAGCGATTCCCTATCACGACATGTGGCAGGATGATCAGTATTGGATGCCGGGGATGCTGGAAGGGAAGACGTTCAAGGGGTACTTTCACTTTGATGAGGATGTGATGCTGTCCCACCACATCAACTGGTTTTAAGGGGCTCGCGCTTTTCGCGCGGGGGTTCGTTGTTGCTTCCAGATTCCATCTTGCCCTCCTTCGGTTGCGGATTTGTTACAAAAGCCCCCTTGAACACAATCGGAAGACATCGCACGATAGGTGTTTATGGAAAAAGGGCATCACTCCCACTTCATCAACCGCGGTCTCAGTTGGTTGGAATTCAACCAGCGGGTGCTCGATCAGGCGCTCGACAAGGAGAACCCCCTGCTGGAGCGGCTGAAATTCCTTTGCATCGTCAGCTCCAATCTTGACGAGTTTTTTGAGGTGCGCGTTGCCGGACTCAAGCAGCAGGTGCAGACCAACACGGTGGCGCTGGCACCCGATGGCATGTCCCCGAAGTCGGAGTTGGCCGCGATCGCCAAGCGGGCCCGCAAGCAGGTCGATGACCAGTACCGCTGCTGGAACGAGGAGGTTGAGCCCGGCCTTGCCGCCGAGAACATCAAATTTCACAATTTCCCAGAAGTCCCTGAATCGGAGCGGGCTCACTTCGAGAAGTTCTTCCATGAGCGGATCTTCCCCGTGCTGACACCGCTGGCAATCGATCCCTCTCACCCCTTTCCGCAACTTCTCAACAAGAGCCTGAACATCATCGTGCATCTCGAGGGTGAAGGTCTTAATACCGATCTGGCCGTCGTTCAGGTGCCGAGAATCCTCCCCCGTGTCGTTCCCTTCGCCAACCAAACCGACGAGCAGGGACACGACTTCGTCTTCCTCGGAAGCATCATCAAACACTATGTCGGATCCCTCTTCCACGGGGTCAAGGTGATCGGAGCCCATCTCTTCCGTGTCACCCGCAACAGCAACCTCTACATCGACGAAGAGGAGGCCGATAACCTGCTCCATGCCATTGAGGAGGAGCTCCGCCATGTGAACAGAGGCGCAGCCGTACGTCTGGAGGTGCAGGATGACTGTCCCGATCAAGTGGCCCACCGCCTGCTGGAAATCTTCAACCTCGGACCAGGCGATCTCTACCGTCACCATGGCCCCATTAACCTGACCAGGCTGATGCCGTTGGCCCTTTCGATCGACCGACCCGATCTCCGCGACAAGCGCTTCACGCCCGCCATGGTCGTCTCCCTTAACGAGGAGGCCGACATCTTCTGGCACATCCGCAAGGGCGACATCCTGATGCAGCATCCCTACGACAGCTTTCAGACCGTGCTCGATTTCCTCGGCCAGGCGGCGGAGGACCCCAACGTCCTCGCCATCAAACAAACTCTCTACCGCACCAGTTCCGACTCTCCGCTCGTGGCTTCGTTGATTCATGCCGCCCAGAACGGGAAGCAGGTCACCGTCATCATTGAACTGAAGGCCCGCTTTGATGAGGCGGCCAACATCAAGTGGGCCCGCCTCATGCGGGAAGCGGGTGTGAATGTCATTTACGGCATCGCGGGACTCAAGACCCACGCGAAGGCCATGCTAGTCGTCCGGCAGGAGGGGGAAGTCATCCGCCGCTACGCGCACCTCGGCACCGGTAATTACCACCCCTCCACCGCTCGACTCTATACCGACCTCGGATTCCTCACCGCGCGTGAGGAACTGACCTCGGATGTGGCGACCATGTTCAACATCCTCACCGGGGTTTCCAAGTTCCCGGGCATGAAGGAACTCCTGATGGCTCCCTACGACCTGAGGGAAGGAATGCTCTCCCTCATCGATCGTGAGATCGAACACGCGAAGGCGGGACGTCCCGCCGGGATCTTTGTCAAAATGAATGCTCTCGTGGAGGAGAGCATGATCGAGGCTCTCTACCGCGCCTCCCAGTCCGGCATCCCGGTACACCTGCTTATCCGCGGTATCTGCTGCCTGCGCCCCGGCATTCCGGGTGTCAGCGACAATATCGAGGTTCGCAGTCTCGTCGGTCGCTTCCTGGAGCACAGCCGCATCATCCGCTTTGAGAACGGTGGCACCCCCGAGATCTACCTCGGGAGTGCTGACTGGATGCCGCGTAATCTCTTTCGCCGCGTGGAGACCGGATTTCCCATCCGCAATCCCCGCGTTCACGAGCACATCGAGGAGATCATCACCTGGTTCTGGAAGGACAATGTGAAGGCCCGCGTCATGGATACGGAGGGCTCCTACCACCTCCGTCCGCTGGAAGGCGAAAGATTCAATGCGCAGGAGGAGTTTGTCGCCGAGGCCCAGCGGCGCAGGAAGGCCAAGCCCCCCACAGCGTAGTAGAGTGCCGGCCGCTTTCCACGCGCCCAATCGATTCGCACCCAGAGCGCTCGCGGAATTGGTAATTACCAGGGTTATTGCCTAGAAGTGGAAACTTTATTCCCCCGAGTTCCGCACCAGCGGAACAAATCGGTGAGCACATGATGATCTCTCTTCTCCTTAAGGTGCTGAAAAAGACCGTCCTCATTGTAGCCTCACTGTTGATCCTCCTCGTCTCAGCTTGGGCCTTCGGTGCCCTTTGGTTTGATGGGCAGGTAACCACGGCGGGCTATGCGACGGGCCATGGAATGGCCCTTATCTATCTTATGGTGGAACTTCTGCTTCTGATCCTGTTCCTGAGAGGAAGCAGATGGGCAGGCGGCGCGGCAGCGCTTATCATTGCGCTCGTATCCGGGTGGTGGATCCATGTTCAGCCTAGCAATGACCGCAATTGGCAAGCCGATGTCTCCAGAGAACCGTGGGCTGAAGTGCATGGTGATCACGTCACCCTCCACAATATCCGCAATTTCGCCTACCCAATCGATCCCACCGGAAATGATCTTGGAGAGAGCTGGGAGACCCGGACCGTAAGTCTCTCCCAACTGACGGGAGTCGATGCGTTCCTCAACTTCTGGGGTGTCTCTTGGATGGCCCATCCCATTCTGAGTTTCCAGTTCCGGGACGCGCCACCCATCGCCTTCTCCATCGAGACTAGGAAAGAAAAGGGTGAGAATTATTCGGCACTGGGCGGTCTCTATCGCCAGTACGAACTCGTCTACGTGGTGGCCGACGAACGGGATGTTATTCGGGTCCGTACCAACCGTCGCAAGGGCGAACAAGTCTACCTCTACCGTACCACTCTGCCGCCCACTGAGGTCCGGGAGCGATTCCTTGAATACATCCGTTCCATGAATGCACTGCGGGAGCATCCGCGATGGTACAATGCGATCACGGCAAACTGCACCACGGCGATTAGATCGCAGCGCCCCCTTGAGGCAAGAACTGCATGGGACTGGCGCATCCTTCTCAACGGGCAAGTCGACGAGATGTTCTATGAGCGCGGCCTACTGGAGACAGAGGGTCTCTCCTTTCAGGCCTTGAGACAACGGGCCTTGATCAATAAGGCAGCGATGGAAGCGGATCAGGATCCCGAATTTTCCCGACGAATCCGCTCCGGTCGGCCTGGATTTGGCAGGTGAGCCGTTTGGATCACTGGCCTTGGGCGTTTAGCTTGAGGATCCGGTTGACCTCGGCAAAAGCCTTGGGATTCTGATGCGCCCCGTGGTCGCTCGGAACAATGCACTCCGATTGCGCTCCATCCATGTGGGAGCTCCAATACGGCACCACGCCATCAGATGAATTCGGTGAGTCCCCTTTGCCACGATCGCCTACGATCGTATGGTACGGGATGCCGGGCGTAATCGGGATCTTGTTGATCATCCGGACAAAGCGGTTCTTCGGAGAGAGTGTGTCAATGCTGTTCGGGGCCCTCTTAAGCTTCAGGTCGTTGGCATGGAAAGTCGCGATCTTCAGGGCGTCATTACCGGCCGTAAGAAGGGTCCTGGGTGTCCTGATCAGCATGGAACCGATTCTTCCCACCGAGATGGACGCGAGCTCGCTCCCCTTGAGTGGAGATGAGATAAAGATAACCCGGCCAATCTCCGGCCTGTGCTTGAAAATAAGGGCTTCTGTATAAAGCTTCTTCGATTCTGAGGGGAACTTTGTTTGTGCAGGTGATTTATCAAAGAGGAGCCTCCAAAGATTATCCCCCGTATCCGTGATCAGCAGGCGACTGATGCACCCTCCCATGCTGTGTCCTATCACAACCATCGGTTTGGTAAGGGGAAACCGCTTCTCGGCACCATCCAGATTCTCTCTCAAAATGGAGGCTGAATACGGATAGGGATACCCGGAAGGATAGCTGTAAAACCAAAACTGATAATTTTTACGGATCTCGGGATCGCTCCGCAGATTAATGATCATGGGGGCCCAAGTGGATGGTGAATCCATCAGCCCGTGGATAACTAGCACGACTGCTTTGTTCGGATTGTACGGTTCGAGTCGGGAGAGTTGCGCGGTCTCCGCATATTTCTCCGGGAAGAGCATCCGCTCCAATTTTGGCACCTGAGGGGCGCTGCTCGCGAGCATGACTGCCAGCGGCACTGTGAAATCCGCCCCAAGGGGGAATCTTCTTTCACCAACGAAAGTCGATTCTTTCTCCAACGGATCCTCAAACGCTATCTCACAACGGCTCCCCTCAAAACGAGCCACGGCCGTGACGCCGTAATACGTCTTCCGCGTGAAATAAATGGCGCGCCAATCCTTGTTCATTCCTCGGCCGATCGCAACGACTGGTGCACCGATACCAGGGCGGGTGGCATGCTCCTCCACGTATTTTCCACCGATGGTGAACTGGTCGACCGGCGTGAAGGTGTAGAGTGAAGGATTCCAGTTCGGGCGGGGGTCTGGTCTGTGTGTTAAAACCATAGTTCCCGAGCCGGAGGGGACCATCAATGGCTTGCTCCAGGGATCAAGCTTGGCATCACGAATGATCCCGATCATACGGGAAACGGCGAAATTGTAATCGTGCAGGCCAGCGCGATCATCCGGATGGACTTTGAGCAGATCAAGTGCCGTCCGCGCCGCCTGCATGTTCTCACCAAGGGCGACAAGCGGGCTTGTATTATGATGGTGGAGTGCCTGCCTAATCAACGATTCCGTTTTCTCCAGAGCGCTCCCCGAAGAATGCGCCTTCACGGACGGCTGATGGTAGCGAGGGGGTCTTTCCTTGACGGTGGCATCGGTTGCGCACGCTGTCAGCGCCAAAGCTGCAAGCATCAGAACCAGATGCCTTGATCGAGAAAACGGCAATAAGTATTTGTTCATCTCCCTGGATAATCGTGTGAAATATCGGGGCTGCGCTACGCCTGATGCTGATAACCCTGAGCCAGGGCAATAAACTCCCTGACCTGATCCTCCTCCCACTGCCGATCGCGCCCGAGCTCTTTAGCCAGCACCTTGGCAACGGATGGCGCAGACTCGATGGCCGCCTTGGCGTCAAGCAAGAGAGCGCGCGTGCGGCGTGAAAGGACATCCTCCAGCGTGCGCGCCTGCTCGTACCGGACTCCCCACGCAACTGTGGCCAACGGGTAGGGCAGGTTCGGATGCATGGCCTCCGCCAGTGAGGGTTCCGCATCCATCAGGGCCGTGATTGCATCGGCATCGCTTCCATAAACGGAGAGCCAGTCGGGAAGAGCGGGCGCACCTGGAGCACGCCATCCAAGGAGTTGGAGATGATCGGTCTCGCATTTTTTCTCCGCAAGCCCCCCCAGCAGGATCGCGTGATCGACCGTGTCCTCGGCCATCTTGCGGTAGGTGGTCCACTTGCCGCCCACGATCGTGACGAGACCAGCCTCGGAGACGAGGATTTCATGATTGCGGGAAATGGCCTTGGTCGCTGATCCATCCTTCCCCGGCTTGCGAACAAGTGGTCTCTGCCCGGCAAAAATACTGAGGATATCTTTCTCCTGCGGATCACGGGCCAGATAACGTGCGGCGTTGCGTAGAATAAATCCAACCTCCTCGGCAAGGGCGCGCGGCTCGATCTCGGGATCCTGCATCGGCGTGTCGGTCGTCCCGACAAGGACCTTGCCATGCCAAGGGATGACAAAGAGGACGCGCCCATCATCGGTGTGAGGGACCATGATCGCTGATTCCCCCTGAAGGAAGGAACGATCGAATACAAGATGCACCCCTTGGCTGGGCTGAACGGCCTTGGCCGCCATGGCGTCATCCATGTGCCGGATCTCGTCGCTGAAGATTCCGGTGGCATTGATCACCACGGCACCCTCCGTCACATGGCTCGCACCGGTTTCCAAATCAGTGTAGGTGACACCTTTCACAAGGCCATCCCTCTTGGTGAGTCCTGTCACCCGAGTGTAGTTCAGGACGCAGGCCCCATGGTGGACCGCCGTGCGGGCGAGGGTGACCGCCAGACGCGCATCGTCGAACTGCCCGTCGAAGTACTCCACGCCTCCGAGAAGGTGCTCTCTCTCGATGTTTGGAATCCTTTTCATGGTTTCCTCGCGGGAAACCAAATGGGAGGGCGCAAGGTTTAGTTTACCCGCAAGAGCATCGTATACTTTCAGCCCGATGCCGAAGAAGGGTCCCTCCCACCACTGGTAGCGGGGGATGAAGAACGAGAGGTGGTGAACAAGCTGAGGGGCGTTCTGGTGAAGGAGTCCCCGCTCCCTCAATGCCTCGAGGACAAGCGGGATGTCTCCCTGCTCCAGATAGCGGACGCCTCCATGAACAAGCTTGGTGCTTCGGCTTGAGGTTCCCTTCGCAAAGTCAGAACCTTCCAGAAGAAGCGTTTTGTAACCGCGTGAGGCGGCATCGACGGCCACACCCAATCCGGTGGCGCCACCGCCGATGATAATGACATCCCATCTCGGGGTCTCCCCGATTTTTTTGAGCAGGTGATTGCGGTTCATGATTGGGTGGCCCAATTCTGGGCACGTTTAACGGCCCGCTTCCAGATCTTCAGTCGGGATCTCCGGCTTTGAGCCGTGATTTCCGGCTCGAAGCGGCGCTCCACGGAGCGGATCTTGGAAAGCTCCTCGATACTTGGCCAAATCCCGGCACCCAGACCTGCAAGCATGGCTGCACCAAGGGCCGTGCTCTCCAGATTGGCAGGCCTCTCCACCGTGCACCCGAGAAGATCGGACTGCGTCTGCATCAGCAGGTTACTGGCCGAGGCACCACCATCCACCCGGAGCGTGGTGATCTTTTTACCGGAATCCTTCTCCATCGCCGTGACGAGGTCACTGACTTGGAAGGCGATCCCCTCCAATGTGGCGCGTGCGATATGAGCCGAAGTGGTCCCACGGGTCAGACCCAGGATAGTGCCTCTCGCTTGAGGATCCCAGTAAGGAGCACCGAGCCCCGTGAATGCAGGTACCAGAAAGACCCCCGCGCTGTCGTTAACCCGGTTGGCAAGTTCCTCAACTTCGGGCGCGGATTTGATGATGCCGAGTCCGTCCCTCAGCCACTGGATCGACGCCCCGCCCATGAAGACGCTTCCCTCGAGAGCATACTGCAGCGAGCCCTCTCCGATCTTCCAGGCAATGGTGGTCAGCAGACGATTCGTGCTGGAAATCGCATCCTGTCCCGTGAACTCAAGGAGAAAGCAACCCGTCCCATAGGTGCATTTGACCAAGCCGGGCTTGGTGCAAAGCTGCCCGAAGAGAGCCGACTGCTGGTCACCAATAGCACTTGTGACGGGTATGGAGGCGCCAAAATGGGCGGCATCCGTGACTCCCAGGCTCCCACTGCTTGGAGCAATGCGGGGCAGGATGGCGGCGGGGATATTGAAGAGTGAGAGCAGCTCAGCATCCCAATCCCCTTTGCGGATGTTCATCAGCATGGTGCGGGAGGCATTGCTGACATCGGTGACGTGGGAGGCTCCGCCGGTCAGTTTATAAATAAGCCAGCTGTCGATGGTTCCCGCGGCAAGCTCTCCCGCTTCGGCCCTCGCCTGTCCGTCAGGAATTTCCTGGAGAATCCAGCGGATCTTGCTGGCCGAAAAATAGGGGTCGAGCAGGAGACCGGTGCGCTGCTGGACCAGCGACTCCTTGCCCGCTTCCCGCAGGGCATTCATCGCTTCGCCCGTCCTGCGGTCCTGCCAGACAATCGCATGATGGACAGGCAAGCCCGTCTTCCTATCCCAGACTATGACCGTTTCTCGCTGATTCGTGATGCCGAGCGCCGCGATCTCACCGGCGGAGATACCGGCTTTGGCGATCGCTTCACGGGCCGTGGAGAGAATGGTCTCCCAGATCTCCATGCCGTCGTGCTCAACCCAACCCGGTTGGGGAAAGTGCTGGGTGAATTCTTTTTGCGCTGTGGCGATCACCCGAAGGGATTCGCTATAAATGATCGAGCGTGAGCTGGTTGTGCCCTGATCGAGGGCGAGGATGTATTTCATGGGGAGAGTTGGTTGTTAAAAGCGCCCAAGCGCCATGTAGACAACGGCTGCAAGAGTGCCGCCGATCAATGGGCCGATGACGGGAACCCAAGCATAAGACCAGTCGGATCTCCCCTTCCCGGGCAGGGGTATGAGGGCATGGACGATACGAGGGCCAAGGTCGCGTGCCGGGTTGATCGCATATCCGGTGGGGCCACCGAGAGAGAGACCGATCGCCCACACCAAAAGCCCCACCGGCAGCGCCCCAAGGGCTCCTAGATCGATCGGGAAGACGGAGTCGCTTCTAGGCGCACCGACGGCACCCTTCATGCAAAAGATGCAGAAAATCAGGACAAAGGTTCCGATGATTTCGCAGACCAGGTTGGACGGCACAGAGCGGATCGCCGGCGCCGTGCAAAATGCGGCACGCTTGAGTTCCGGATCCTCCGTGATTGTCCAATGGGGTAGGAAGGCGATCCAGACGATGAACGATCCGAAGATTGCTCCCAGCATCTGAGCCCCTATGTAGCCGGGGACCGAGGCCCATGGAAAATTTCCCGCCAGCGCCATCGCAACCGAGACGGCGGGATTCAAATGAGCTCCGCTGACGCGTGCCACCGAAAAGACGGCCACAAAGACCGCCAGCGCCCATCCCGCAGTGATCACAATCCATCCCCCGTTCTGTCCTTTGCTGCGATTAAGAACCACGGTCGCAACCACACCGTTTCCTAAAATGATTAGCAGGGCCGTTCCGATAAACTCCGCAAGTTGGGGGGACATGGTTTTCACGTTAACCATGGGAAGCCCCTCCGCAAGTTCTATGATTTTACAAAATTCCTAATTCCTGATGGGGATTTTTCACGTCTGGAAGCATGAATGTCTCGCTTACCAAGCCACGTTCAAAGCTGGCTGGAGAGTGCTCTTCCAACAACGGGATCAGCGCAATTCCATCGTATTTGGTGCTATCCGCTGTCCAAAAAGTGTCCCACTCCTTGAATGCATCTCCTTCAGATTGGGCCAATAACTTCTCCCTCAACGAGAAGGAGTGGAGCGGGTAGAGGGAATCGAACCCTCATGGCCTGCTTGGAAGGCAGGAACTTTACCACTAAGCTATACCCGCATGAACTATCTTTATCGATAGCACAGTCCCGATTTCAGGTCAACCCGAAGGCTCCATCGCAGACTGAGTCTCCTACTTGGAGGGGCCTGACTGGGAACCGATACCCGCTCTTTCCAAAGCCTCCCCGAACTGGAGAGAAGCATGGGTTTTCCTTTTTTGAATCTGCACGGGTGAGGTGAGCTGGACATAGAACAGTCCGCCTAGCACCACCAGCAGGATGATTCCCGCAATCACCCTCATCCGGAGCGTTGTGGATCGTCGAATCCGATTCTGGAGGTCAGCCTCCATCTCGCTAAGGTTCATGGATTGAGGCTGGTGGTGGAGGTCAGGCTAGCTTCTTCGCAAGGATCTCGCCCACCACGGCCGGGTTGGCCTTCCCCTTGGAGAGCTTCATGACCTGACCCTTCAGGAAGTTGAGAGCGGCTTCCTTGCCCGACTTGTAGTCGGTGACGGAGGCCGGGTTGGCATTGATCACCTCATCGCAGAAAGCCTCGATGGCCCCGGTATCACTGACCTGCTTGAGTCCCTTCTCCTCGACAATGACGGCGGGCGCCTTGCCGCAAATCATCATTTCGGCAAAGACCTCTTTGCCTTGGCGTCCACTGATCGTTCCTCCCTCGATGAGGGCGGTGAGTTCGCCTATGTAGGGGGCCTTGACGGGGCACTGCGAGAGGTCGAGTGATGCGGCGGAGAGGGCGCTCAGGAGGTCATTGATGATCCAGTTCGCAACACTCTTGGGCTTGGCGGATCCCTTGCTTGCAGCTTCAAAGAAATCGGCGAGGGCGGCGTCATCGGCAAGGACGGCCGCATCGTATTCGCTGATGCCAAAGTCCTTCACAAAGCGGTCACGCTTCGCCTGGGGCAACTCCGGCATGCCGGACTTGGCTGCTTCAACAATCTTGGCCGTGCGCACGGGCAGGAGATCCGGATCGGGGAAGTAGCGGTAATCGTGTGCCGACTCCTTGATGCGCATCAGTGTGGTCTCACTGCGGTCGTCATCCCAGCGGCGGGTCTCCTGATCGAGCTTGCCACCTGCCTTCACAAAGGCAATCTGGCGCTCGATCTCGAAGGCGAGTGCCCGGCGGACTCCGCTGATGGAGTTGAGATTCTTCAGCTCGATCTTTGTGCCGTATTCCTTCTGGCCGACGGGACGCACCGAGACGTTCACGTCACAGCGCATCTGGCCCTTCTCCATGTCGGCATCGCTGATATTTCCATAGACAAGAATCTGGCGAAGCGCGGTGAGATAAGCGAAGGCCTCCTCCGGGGAGGCAATATCGGCCTCGGAGACAATCTCCATGAGGGGCGTCCCCGCCCGGTTGAAATCGATACCGCTGGAGCTCTCGAGGTGAAAGCTTTTGGCCACATCCTCCTCCAAATGGATGCGTGTCAATCGGATCGTCTTGCCGGGGGTCGCGATCGTCTTCTGCGCGTCCTTCGGGTAAGCTGTCTCGTGGAGAGGGACGCCGCCCCCCAGGCAGAGCGGTTGGTCATACTGCGAGATCTGATAGTTCTTCGGCATGTCCGGGTAGTAGTAATTCTTGCGGTCGAACTTGCAGACCTCGGGGATGTTGCAATCAAGCATCAGGCCGGCACGGGCCGTGAGGCGGAGGGCCTCGCCGTTCATGACCGGGAGGGCGCCCGGAAGTCCAAGGCAGGTTGGGCAGGTATGGGTGTTCGGCTCGGCGCCATACTCGACCTTGCACCCGCAGAACATCTTGCTCTTTGTCTTGAGCTGGGCGTGGACTTCAAGGCCGATGGTCACGGTGTATTCGGTGCTCATGTTAGGTGTCTCGGAATCAGTTGGTGGGGCTGCTTGGGGTCACGAAGGGTTTGGAGGTGAAATTCTTAGCGTGAGGTTGCGCCCGAGGCGAGCGCGGAGACGCGGATGCCTTGACCTGGATATTGCCGGGATTCCCCTGCCGCGAGAGAGCGAAGTCCAGCGCCTCCCCAAGATTGATCTCCTTGAACAGGACGACCACTTGAGGATCATTGGCCACGGCCTGAACATTCTTATTTCTGATAAGCGGGAGAAAATTCCGGCTTTCGGCAGCTTTCTCGAATGCCGGATCCCGGACCAGAGCAGCCATGTGCGGGTTGCAGAGCAGTTTTTCCACGCCCGGATACCGGACGAAGCGATCCATTGACTGCGGATTCCCCATCACGATGGAGATTTTCACCATGTTGTCGTAAAAGGATGTGGGCAAGGGATCCACTCCCTGAAGTCTCTGCCCAGTCACTCCCAATTCCAGAGACTTCCTGAGCTTGATGAGAAGGAGAGCCTTTTGTTCCGTCGAGGGCGAGCGTCCCTCCAAGTGAGCCTGTGCCAGACGCAGTTCTCCAAGGGCACCAAGCCCCCGAATCAGCGTGATGCTCGCCGCGAGAACGATCAGGCCGTAGAAAATCCCGCAGACGGCTCCCCCCAAACCGAAACCCCAACGGATTACGCCCGAATGATTTTGTGTCGTCTTGAAAAGAAGACCGGCCAGAAGAGAAACCCCAATGTAAATACCTAGTCCGACGCAAAGTCCCGCGACAACTGGTGCAAAGAGTGGGGGGACCTTGGAAAAAAAGGAGGCCATCGTCCCTGTGGCTCCCGCTGCCGCGGATCCTCCCATCCATGCGAAGAAGAGTGCCGCGAGGCGCAGAAGGCCCCGTACCAATCCGAGGCGCCATCCACGCCAGACCTCCCAGAGCAGGAAAAGCGTGGCGGCATAGAAAAGATACCGCTGCCAGTCTGGAGAGCCTTGGAGAACCATGACCTTAGGGATTTAGACCGAAGGCCGGAAGCTGTCAGCCACGGAAATAAAATCTGGCCGCTACCGAAGGATGATATTCTGTAGCACTCAGGTATGAGGTGGCTCTCCGGGCAATCGATCGGGATCGGTCAACTTGCGCCTTCAGCATCGGCAAAAGCCTCTTCCTTGGTCTCGTCGCGGAGTGTCGAGTTGGTGGCGGCAGCCGGGGCCAACTGCTCCTCGCGACCAGTGAACTTGACGCTCAGGAGTTTGCTGATGCCGCGCTCCTCCATCGTGACGCCATAGAGGGAGTCGGCACGGGACATCGTCCGCTTGTTGTGCGTGATGACCATGAACTGGCTCTGGCCGATGAAGCGGTCAAGCAGCTTGATGAATCGCCCGATATTCGACTCGTCGAGAGGTGCATCCATCTCGTCAAGCACGCAGAAGGGGGAGGGCTTCACCATGTAGATGGCGAAGAGAAGGGCCACGGCCGTCATGGTCCGCTCACCACCGGAGAGCAGGGAGATGCTCTGCAACTTCTTGCCGGGAGGGCTGGCGATGATCTCGATACCGCTCTCCAGAGGATCGCTTGCATCGATAAGGAGGAGGTTCGCTTTTCCGCCTCCGAAGAGCTGGGTGAACATCTCCAGGAAGTTCACGCGGATCTTCTCGAACGTCTCGGAGAAGAGTTCCTTGGTGGTCTTGTTGATGCGCGCAATCGCCTCCATCAGCTCGGCCTTGCCGTTGATCAGATCCGTGTTCTGCTGCTCCAGGAAGGTGTACCTCTCCTCCAGTTCGTCATACTCCTGGATGGCGTCGAGATTGACGGGGCCCATCGAATCGACACGCTCCGTCAACTCCGCAACGACGAGCTCGATACGTTCCCACGGAATTTCTGCAGGGATCGGGCCGCTCCTAGCAAGATTCAAGGACTGAACGGCTTCGAGGGAGCCCTCGGTATTTTCATTGGAGGCGCCGCCACCTTCACCTTCAGCCGACGACTCGGTCGACTCGGGAAGGGCGCTGCGTCGCTCTTTCTCCTTCTGCTGGGCAACAGCTTTCAGCAAGCCGTAACGGTCGGGTTCAAATCCCGCCAGATCGAGTTGGTAGCGGCGGGAGACATGATCACGGATCGACTCTGATCGCAGCCTCAGCTCGGCAAGTCGGACCTCGTTCTTGGAGCGGTTATCCTGCAACTCGGAAAGGTTCCTCCGCGCTCCACGTAGGGCGATCTCGAGCGCCTCGACGCCGGCTTGAAGTTCGGCACGGCGGACGCCGAGCTCGAGAACGCGGCCCTCGGCCTCGGCGCTCTCGGATTTCCATCCCTCGACGCTCTCGGCGAGGCTTGCCGATTCGGCTTCAAGGGACCTGATCCGCTCCTCTTGGGTCGCGATGTCACGCTCACGGGCGGTGATGGTCTCGGCAAGTTCGCGGATGCGGGCCTCCATGGGCGCCCGCTGCCGCGAGAGCGCGTCCTGACGCTGGCGCTCTGTGGCAACACGCAGGCGGGCCTCCGAAAGGTCACTGGCGGCAGCGGTCTCGGCGTCGCGCAGCATGGCGATGCGCGCACCGGCGGCAGAACGCTCCTCACGTGCCGTAGCCAGCTCGAGTGTCGCGGTTTCCAGCTCTTGTTGACGAACTGAAATCTGCTCTTCCAGCAGGCCGACATGTTCGTGAAGCGACGTGATTTCACCCTCGAGTGAATCGTGACGGTGGCGGACATTCTCCAACTCACGGCTGGCAAGCAAGTTGTCAGCCTGTGCGGCAGCAAGCAGTCCCTGCGTGTTGCCGAGGTGCTCGCGGGCATCGCGGAGCCTGTTGATCGCGGATTCAAGGGCGCCAAGCGCTCCCTCCCTGACAAGGGAGAGCCTGGAGGAGGTATCCCTCAGGGTCTCAACCTCACGCTCAAGCGTGGCGATATGGGATCTCCGGAGTAAGGCCGAGTTGGTGGCCTCACCCGTAGCCCCGCCATGGGCAAGTCCCTCCCGGTCGATGAACTCGCCGGTACGTGTGGCAAAAGCCATTTTCGGGCTCTGCTTCTTCAGACGGAAGGCTGTCGCCAAATCGGGCACGATCGCCACATTCTCGAGGAGTCTGGCAATGAGACCGTGGGCGGGGCCCATCGTGACATTGACGCGCACGACATCGGTCGCCCAGCAAAGTGCCCCTTCGGGTAAGGTGGCAATTTGTTCGGGAGAGGCCGCAAGGAGATCACCCGCAAGGACGGTCGCCCGACCTTGGGCTGCCTCCCTGAGTGTCTGCAGGGCGGCTTCGGCCATGTCGGCATCGGCAAAGATAATGGCCCTGCTGGCTGCTCCGAGAGCGGCCTCCACGGCAGGAATCTCTGCGGCAGGAACTTCAATGAGCGATGCAAGCGTGCCAAGGATTCCGGCGTGGAAGAACTCTGGCCGGTCGAGGCCCCTCAAGATCGCCTGTGCTCCCTCGCCAAGACCCTCTCCCTCCCTCTCCATTTGGAGAAGAATCTCGAGGCGGTGCTCCCTCTCGGCAAGCTGCTTACCGGCGTTGTTCCATTCCGACTCGACGTTCTGGCGCGCGGTCTGGGCTTCATCATGCGCCTGTTGGGCAGCCAGGAGCTCCTGCTCGGCGGCATCAAGGGAGGCCCTGGTCGAGGCCTGCGCGGAGGCGGTCTGTTCGGCGCGCGTTGAGGCGGTGGTGACAGCCAATCCAGCCAGCGAGAACTGCTCTTGAAGCTGGAGGGTTCGTGCACGCTCCGCATCGCGGCGGGCACTGGAGGTCGAGAGCTCGCCGCGGACATCGGTCAGCCTGTTTTCCAACCCGTGAAGCCGTCCGGTCAGTGCGTCGGTCGACTGCTCGGCATTCTGGCGCTCGAGCTGGGCCTGCTGGAGGCGTGCGGCACCAGCCTGCAGTTGTTCCTCCTCGGCGCGGAGCACATCCAAGAGCGACACCAACTGCGCGTCGGTCTGCTCGATCTCGTTCTCCTGCTCACGGATCCTCAGGTGCGTGGCATCGATGTCGGCTCGTGCTCGGATCATCATCTCCCGGAACTCGCCGCAACGCTCGGCATTCGTCTCACGACGGCTCTCACCGGAAAAGATGCGATTCCTCAGCGTCTGCAGTTGGTCGCGGGCAGCCTCCGTTTCGGAGTCGAGTACGGAAACCTGCTCCCGGGCTCCGGCGACCTCAATCTCCTGCTCGGCGATCTCGCGCTCGTGAAGGGCACGCGACTCCGCACTTCTCTCGACCTGCTCGGCCACCTCGGTGATGGATCGCTCCAGATCGAGGTAGGTCCGGTGCGACAGATGG
>Ga0207955_1000198_pt1 | contig 19100 bp, 21 predicted proteins | sample CryBogCBE29Jun09_FD_184563 | JGI IMG/M metagenome (GOLD analysis project Ga0207955, IMG submission 184563) | Freshwater microbial communities from Crystal Bog, Wisconsin, USA - CBE29Jun09 (SPAdes) (version 2) | ecosystem: Environmental > Aquatic > Freshwater > Lake | place: Crystal Bog... | reverse complement strand
TCCCCCCGCGCCCCCAAAAACCAAAGACAGAATTAATGTCAGCTAAAAACAGAATATTCAATATCCTCTTTTTTGCCCCTATTTTTTTATGTTTTTTCTATTCACTCTCAGAATCACTTCTTCAATTTATTTTTTAATTGTGGATATTTATTTTCATAATATGCAATAACACCTCTTGGACGGCGACCCGCTAAAGCATTATGATATTCTGCCAAATCGGCGATAGGAATTTCAGATTTAACTTTTGTTTCAACCTTAGGTTCTATCTTAAGTTCTACCTTTGGCTCAGGCTTAGGCTCGGGTTCTCGGGTCTTGATCCCCATAATTTGTCTGATCTCATTATAAAACTCACCTCCCTTTTTAGGGATGGCATACATGTCATCTCTAAAAGATTGTCCCTTGTTCCATTCGGAAACAGCAGCGGCCCAACGCATTCTATTAAACCAAAATAAAACCTCTGCGAGTTCGTAAGAGATACCTGCCGGAGCATTCAATAATACAAAACCTAGGAGTAAGCTTATATAGTATCCCTCTCTTATCCAACCCTCTCTCCCTAAAAGATACAAGATCACCCGCTTTCATTCTTACTAGGAATGGCTATTTTTGGTGTGGTTTCCTCAACATCAACCGATGCCGACCAGACCTTTCCACAACAAGTGCTCCGAACTCTCTTATGATTTATAGCATGATAAATCATAACAGCAACAGCAATCACCGATGCTCCAATTCCTCCAGCGCCGTAGTTATCCATCTAGCCTGTCTCTAGAATCTTCAATTCTAAATATACCCGTTTTTTTACACTGGTGTAAATTAATATATCCATTACTGGTGTAGATTTGATACACCATGACCCGTGAATAATTAAATACAGTCATGTCTCGAGAATGAGTCCATATTAGTCTTCCAAGACTCACCCAGTTCATATCTAGAAAGAGGCCAGGAAAACCGCCTCTTCCCCCTGATGAATTTCATGACTCTTAGTCTAGTTAAAAACGACCACATGTGTCACAACCTTATCTACTATTAGTTTGATTTTTTCATCAATCATACACTTTTGGACATACATCCTCTGACAGTCACGACACCATATCCTATGTTTTAATTTATATTCAACATGATGCTTTATTTTGCGAAACTCCTTCCCATCTTTCTCCTCACCACAAATCCGACAAAACATCTACTTATCCTTTAGTTTTTCTATAGCTTCTAATAACCTAACCTGCGCATAAGCGTTTGTCAGTGTAGTTTTCTTAGCTTTATACACTCCTGTCCTCATATTTTTTACAGAGTAAGTTCCATCTTTATGTGCAATGATTTTGTAAGGCATTCTATTCCTTAAAAATATTTTCAAAACCATAGATAGAATGGAACTTAAATTCAGGGAGCCTCCTCTGCTAAATAAATACCTGCCGAAGTCAGAGCCCGAGCCTATACCGGACATGTCCAAGATGACAATGGATGAGGTCTTTGAACTATATCAGAAGCTACCCGACTGGAACCGTTTCCCGATGCCTGATGTATTCTATACCCACTATAATATCAAGAAGCCGAAGCCGGCCGAAATTAATGAGATCGTAACCTACCAGCCCCCTCCATCTGATTCGCAGAGATGCGTGGAGAGGCGTGGCCCAGTCCCCGGCGGCATCCGCGAAGTCCCTACCCTCCCACCGATTGATATCCAGACGGAATTCATCGCAGATTGTGATGAGGCACAAGTGCCGACATCACTCACCCCAGATGAAACCGACGGCGAACATCGTGAAGAGACGCAGAAATGGTCGGAAGATTCCATAAAACCCATCGTGCCCAAAATCCCGGCGTTAAGACTCCGCTCTCTGTCCAGTTCTCACGATGACGATGTCGACCAAGGTATAGTGCCTTCCGTGCCTCCTCACGATGCTTCGTAAAGTCACTATACCCCTCTGAACCAAATGTCACCTTATGCTCTTTACCTTCATTGTCTTGAAGATAAACATCATATTTCTTACTTGCATTACTGCTCCTAAGCATTTTCACAAACTTCATCTACTGAGAGAAAAGTTCTTTCATGGCTGCGTGTGCCGGATCAACATGTTTAAACCCATGTCTCTCCTCGGGAGCTCTGAATGTCGTCTCTACATTTATTCCCTTAGGAATATTCTCGCCCATTTCAGGAATAGAAGTAATAGCACGCCTGAATGATCCAGCAGGTGTAGCAAATCCTAACCGAGGTTTGAAATCTTTACCTTTCTTGTATTCAGCCGACGGAGGATATCTCTCACCACCCCCAGAAATAGCCTTAACCATCGCCGCCTTCTGTTGGTCCATAACCTCCTTCTTCACGCGCTGGGCCTCAATATGAGCCGCCTCGTGATCTACAGAATGCTCTTTACGCACAGCCTCAGCCTTCCGCGAAACAGCCATTAGAGAGCTCATTATATCTGCTTGCTGCCGAGCAGGCTTGACACTAGCATGCTCCACAGCATCAGGCACCTCTCCAGCAATACGTTTCTCGTGCCGTATAGCCTCCATCTTCTTCTTCATCGCCACGGGGTTACCAACATTGAGGGCCCGTTCCATAGCCGTCGCATCCTGTCTGCGAGCAATGCCACCAGGTGCCACAGAAGTTCCCGCGAAGTCCTCATTATATTTAGTGGGGAGCATAGACGCAAGCTTAGCCTCCACAAGCGCAGTAGGATTCATAGGCTGCTTCTCTGCCTGCTCTATGGCCTTGCGCCTTTCAGCCTTAATCTTCTCACCGATCTCCTCCTCGGTGAAACCCTTGCTCATCAAATCCTGAATCCGCATACGGTTGTAATCATCCGCTTGCTCCTGTAGTCTCTCCGCGATATCCTCCTTAGTCCTGTCCACATACATCATGTGCTCAGGCTGGACGAAATGCGGCATCACATCAGCCTCCCGCATCATAACATCTTTAGCAGCGGTTAAATCAGCAGCCTCCTTAAAATCTGCCGAGTGCTCATTACCAATACCATACCCTGCCATTCCACCGCCACCATTACCAGGCAGATATCCTGGAGCAGATTGACGATAAGCCTGACCGTTCTCACCAAGTCCAGCCACAGCCAGATTAGGGTAATCATACATGTGATTTACGCCCACAGCACCGAACCGCTTCTTCTTCACACCACCAGGGTGATCCGATTTACCCACGAGCACCCGTGGTCCAGTGATATTCGTATTTAACATATCAAGCAGATTACCAGTCTGGTCAGCGCCAGCACCTACTCTGAGAGCACCAGCACCACTACCAACACCATCCACTAATGAGAATTGACTAAACATTACTACCTTCACTTAAGATTAAAGAGCGTATCAAGTAATTCATGGCCAGTCTGTTTCTTAGCCGGAGCAGCAGTAACAACCGCTTTCATGACGGGTTTCTCCACAGTCTTAACAACCTCTTTAACAACCGCTTTCTCGACAGGCTTTTCTACCTCGGGAACCCTTGATGAAAGCATTCCCTTAATTTCACCCATAAATCCATCTAAATCCTTGCGCGTGACGATTTCAGCACCGGGCTCTCGCTTTTTGTGAGCCTTTATCTTCTCCTTAGCCAATACCTTAGCATCTGCCAATTCCGCCTGTTCTTTAGCGGCAGCTTCCCGTTTAGCTTTTAACGCCGCCATCGCTTTTAGTGTCGCCTCCTTCTGAGCCTCACTCCTCGCTTTCTTCTCCTTAACCGGTAACTTCACCTCAATCTCCAATGCTTCAGTTTTTGCGGGTTCGGACATGGTTCTACAAAGACCGTAGATTATTTTACTAAACAACCTATCGTCTTTATTCATAATATCAAAAGAATAAATAATAATGTCATGATTACTGTTTAACAATCATATACATGATGGATTTAGTGCCTGCTGGATAACTTGGCCAATTCACACTAAAAGAGCCGGCCGATCTGCTAGTCACTGCAGGAGCACCTGATAAACCACCACTCGCCGCAAAAGGCGTTATTAATATCACAGATGTCGTCGTGACAAATGGATTCGTTATAGTCGTGTTAGATCCAGTAACCGTCACCTCACCACACGCATTAGGATTGATACCGGAAGATGTGGAAGCAGTGCCGAGCCAATAAGGGTAAGTCGTAGCCATTTCTAATAGGAGGATTTTATTTTTTAAGCGATAAGAGTTCCATTCCAATATAGATGATTTCCACTGTCTACAGTAAGCGTCCCTGTTCCCCCTGTTAATGTATCTGATATTTGTATCGGTCTGTTAATGACTACATTGGATGCCGTGATAGACATTGAATTTACATTACCAGTTCCAGGTGCTGATGAGGCAGTTTGTGCGTCGCCACCTGTATAGACTGAATACAACCAGAAATCAATCGCATTGCCACTACCATAGACTACATTAGCGTCGTGACGACTTGATATATAATGATTAAATCCGCCGTCACCATAATACTGAAACTCTATTTGTGATTTGTTCTGGTTGTTTGCGTAATCTCCACCGTTTGTAAGAGCAAGAGGAGATACAGATGGTATTGAGGCAGTCCCTGGTATTTGTATGGTAGTAACTGTATTAATAGTAACATTACTAGATGCGGTTAGATTAATAGCATTAGATGAGTTGAGTCCAATACCATTTGAACCATTTAGATTTATCACTTCCGCGGATGTCACTGTATAAACTCCGCCTAAATCTGTCGTCATATCGCCATAGACATCTGTATTCATATAGGAGCCAGCATTAATTTGAAAATAATTACAAGCAACTAAATGTATGTTGCTTCCTCCAACAACATTTACATTCCCACTATTTGCTTGTATATCTACATCTGTCTGCGCACCAATAGCAACTATATTAGCAAGAAGACTTACTTGATTTGTTCCGCCTACTGTTATACTTCCAGTCGAGAAATAAGTAGGAACAGTGAAATTACCAGCAAGAAACGACGCATTCTCTGATGCTTGTAATGTTATAGTAGATGCTGTAATAGAAGATAAATGACTATTAGGAGCAATAAGCTGAGCCTGTAGTTCAAATGCTCCAATACTTGAAGGTATTACATCGCCTACATTTTGTGATGGTTGGAAGTTTTGGAAAGACGCAAGTTCTGTAGGCATGGCTAATACATTGACCGCCCAGACTACATCATTACCACCAGATGAAATAGCAGGAACAGTAGGAGTTGTAGCATAACAATGGACGAACCAATACCCTCCATTATCTTCTGTTGTTAAAGAGCAACTATTCAGTGCCAAGGTTCTTTGACTTTCACAATTCACTTGACCAAAAGTGCAATTTACAGTATAATCACTGGTCTTAAACAGGTTTCCATTTACATCGGTTACAAATCCACCAACATCAGCGAAACCATAGGCTTGACCACCAGGAGCTGTTTTTGATATAAGAAACGCAACCATTCGCATGGAAAACATTGAAATCCGTTTTGTATTGCTTCCCCAATACAACTGACTATTTAAGTTAAGAATAGGCGATGCTATTTGTATTATAGACGATAATGCTCCACCAGGAACATGAGTTATGCTGACAGTGTCATTAGGAATTGTTGTCTGATTTGTATTTGGAAAAGGTGTTCCAGGACTACCTGCAAGAATGCTTATTGTATTACTACCAGCTTGATTATACATAACAGCAGGATTTCCAGTTGAGTATGTCGGCATATAGATGTCTGTATTTACTTGTCCTGAGTTCCAACCAGAACCATATAAATGAACATAGTCTGATCCTCCTGCACCTGATCTATTGCTGAGAGTGACGCTAAACGCATTAAGAGCAGTGCCAGGAGGATTTGGTAGAGTAGTCAATATGCGTATCATAGCACCTGAGAAACTACCAAGCCCCCCATTGTAAGGTATAGAAGTAAATCCTAAAGACGCTTTATTTCCAGGTCGTCCAAGATATACATTGTTGATATATAAATCATAGTTGCTGTCAAAAGTAATGTTACTCACAGACCCTAAGCCAACATTGACATAACCATCATAGACATTGTATTTCATCTGCGAAGTAATCATATTGACGGTTGAAAGATTATCATAAGTTCTAAAAGGAGAATAATAGCCATAGCTAGGTTCACCAACAGTAGTATAGTTTGTATAGATTTCTAAAGGTTGAACTTTCTGTGCGTTTCCGTCTGTCTGTATGATGGCTACTTGATTATACGATGAAATATTATTTGTCGCAGTTAGGCTCTGAACAGTCGCATTGACCAAAGATAGATTTCCTGCAAAAATAGAACCTGTAGAAATGCTCGAAACATACGCAGCATCCGCATAGAGTTTATTAGCGAATGCTGATCCCATTATAGTGGGCCCATTCAAATAGATATCGCCAGCATTAACTTGAAGACGGTTAAGAGTAGAAACATATACATTCTGAAGATCCTGTGATACAGTTAAATTGTTTGTAGTGGTGGCGGTTCCTGTTCCTGGCGAAGTCGTGTAAGACCAAGTTGTGACAGCTCCTGCCACAGTTCCTGTGACTCTGTAGGTAGTAGTATTTGTAGCATCAATGCTAAATAGAACTCTCTGCGAACCAGTTGTCCAGTCATAAATGATAATAGAATAACCGACACTTCTATATACATCAAAATAGGCTGTTCTATCTAAACTAAAGAGACCTATCTGAGCGTTTCCTACATAATTTGTTGTTAGAACTTGTTGTTCCCAATCGGCAACATTAGCAGAGTTACACACAAAGGCAAGCCCAAAGTTTATTATTCCTGCTGTAGCCGCTGTCGCGGATAAATTATAGTTCAGAATGTTTTGCGTCAAAGAAGAGATTGCGTTATAGGTTTGTGTTGTTGTAGATGCGAATGAATTGGTTATATCATAAGAAGGAGTTGGTAGCGATGTAAAAACAATCCCTGTGGGATTCACTAATCCATTAAATGTATAAGGGATCGTGTTGTTTCGAGATGTGTTAGATCCAAATGCGATAGTGCTGACATTGAGAGCCAGATTTCCCAGATAGGAAGTCGTCGTTCCTGAGTTCTTGTATGTATTAGATGTATTCAGAACTGTCTCATAGACATCAGTCACGAGCGCAACTTGAGATGTAGTGAGCGTTGAAGTCGCGGAACCAGGAGTAGGAGAAAACAGTGTTGTCACTCTATAACTACAATTCTGATACTCGCCAGGAGGGTAAGAATAAGTAATGCTGACATAATAACCAGGCTCCACAATATACGGAGCTGCGGCAGGAGCTAAGCCATCGCCCGCTTGTATGAACTGAATATTGAAACCAGCAGAGCCGACAGCGTAAAAGGTGAATGTTCCTGAATATGCGGTGCCAGCATACTGAGGCTGAATAAAGATCAGCTGCTGAATCTGATTTGTTGTTCCATACGGTGTTGCCTGATTATAAACAAATACTTCGTAAGGAGAGTTGATATAGACTATTCCGCTGGGCGGTGACGGCGCAGCGTTTGTCTCAAAGTTATAGAAGCCATTTTGTGTTATACTGAATGTTGACACATAGGTTGATAGATTCCTTGTAGGGTAAATCACGCTAAAACTATTACCCGTTGAAATGGATAGATTGACAGCTTGTAGGCCTCCAATAACATTCGCCTGTAGATTGTTGGTTATGATTGCTAAACTGTCTATTGTGTTGGCGTTTAGCGAGCTTGTATTCAATACATCAAATTGTCCAGTAGTTGTGCTAACATAGTTATCTATGATATTCTGAACAGTAATAGATGAAGCAATCATAGATGATACAGTAAGATTTTGAATGAACATAGACGAAGCAGTCCCAGATGACACAGTGAGATTCTTAGCAAACAAAGAACTCACAGTAAATGTTGAGAAGGTGCTTATATAAGAGGATAAAAGACCAATATTCCAGGGTGTGCTAACAAGCCCTACAGGAAATACAGTAGGTGTCAGAATCGTATTAATATTTGAACCATTGATACTGGAGATCCAAGCAGCGCCTGTGGAAATATTCACGGTTGATATGGTTGATGCTCTGAGATAATCTACTGACAGTGTTGATGCTTTCAAGTTATAATCCGGCTCTAGGATGGCGTGCCACTGGCCGAATGACTGCATGTAGTTCGTTGTTGATAGAAGCTGAGTGCTCATGATATTGAACTGATAAGGATCAGATGCGCTTCTTACAACCTTGGAACCAGCTGGTATGATTGTAGATGTAAAGATTTCGCGGCCAAAGGTCTGGTTAGGATTTACCTGGTCAGTCGTTCTGAACACTGTATACACTGGCGCTCCTAAAGTTGAGAACTGGAGCTGCGTCGTGCCATTAATCGTCTCATAGACATAGGAGGTTTGCCCTGGCGGCCCACCTGGTCCAGCGATCAGATTCTGCTCTCGAGTGTCATACAGTGCCTGCGCATTCGTGGCGAGCTGAACCGCGCCATTTGCTAAGTCAATGATAGCTCCTGCGGTCTCTACTGCGTAATAAGTCTGAAAGAGAACGGCTCCAGTGTTATTGAGAATACCGCTAATCGCCTGCTGCGTCTTAGACACTGTGTCCATCGTCGCACCTACAGCACTGTTTATCATGCTAAACACATTATTACCTGATCCACCTGATGTTGGATTATTGCCTCCGCCGCCACTTCCGCCTGCTGTTGGTTTGATAGTTACATTAGATGTATTTACTGTTCCTCCAACTATTGTAACGCCTCCAACAGTTACAGTTTCTTTATTGAAATTGATATCTGCTCCGTTGATTGATGAGACCTGTAAATCCATCGTGGAAAGCAACACAGAATTAATGAGAGTATGTCCTGATAAATCTACATTGCTTACAGCTCGATAATTGGCCCATAGAGCAGCACCACCACCTACTACGATAGCATTAATCTCGGTTTGTAAGTAGTTAGAGGTAGTAACAATTTGTGTATTAATCCCACCTGTTGTAGAAATTAATTGTGTATTTGTGGTTAAACTGGGATTACCGAACCAGTTTGCTCCACCTATTGCGGGTTGAGGATTCCAAGACATCTACTACTACATCTTATTTTCCTCGCCATACCAAAACCCTAACTCAAGATTTACCTGAGCATTATCAGGAAGAGGGAGAGGCTGGTTAGCATCATCACGGATGAAGATTTCTATTTCATGGATATTATCCGGGACCTTTGTGAGCCAGTTGATCGTTGCGGCCACATACTGCGCTACAGCAAGAGGAGCCGCGTTATTCGGCATTACTGTAAGCAGATTGTGCTGTCCACCTGAGCCTAATGATGAACCAGACACAATATTCGCATACATGTAGAAGCACTGAGAATATACTAAGTTAGGCCATGAATCACTAGGAATGGCGACGTTCTGTGCGAATGCTGAATTTGTCAGGTTTGCGTAGAGAGTATTCGCAGTGGTGTTACCTTGAGAGTTTAGCTGATAACCAGACATCGCATAGCCAAGACGCTGATTCATAGTATAACCTTGTAGTAGAGGCTGAACTGTCGTTGTGCCTCCAAAATTGTATTGAACGATGGTTTGTCCTGCTACAGCCGCATCTACGATTAAATCGTCCCATCCAGCGATAGCGTAATACTTACCCGATGTTAGACCCGTCATCGTTATCTTGTTCGTCGTGGAACTGTAGGCAAAGGACACATCAGGAGCAACAGCAGAGGCCCAGAACGGATTATAAGTCGCTGAATCACCCGTTGTGGCTGATGCGGCGTTGAGGAGAGTGCAGAGATCCGCAGGGCCTGTTACATTTCTGTTCTGCGTGTATTGAGTAAATCCAGAAGCAGGAACAAAAGTGGAGGGGTAGAGGCGAACAGATTTGAGATAGGTAGCAGACGGCGCAGTCGTCGCGGTCGGCAACTGGTAATACCAAAATACGAGGCTCCATTCTGGGATGTTAGGGAACGCATTCGGAATCGTAGCCCGTAGTAGTTGTGTTCTCTTTGCGCCTAAGACCGGCGTATCAAATGTGCACTTGAATGAATTGAAGCCAAAGGTATTCGTGTTTGCTGAATCGTCTGATGAGTTGAGAAATACACGCTCGGGCTGATTCACTCTCGACTTGTAGGACATTCTGACTAGAGATAAGAAAATCCTAGTTCTAGGTTCACTTGTGCCGTAAGCGGTAAATTGAAAGGATTGCCATTTTCATCTTTCAGTAAGACACGGATTTCCTGAAGCTGCGGTGGAATCTTAGAAAGCGGATTTGAGATCACTTTATCAAAAAAGCCTACAGAGTTATTTCCTGTATTGAGTGGAATTGCGCCTAGTAAACCTCCATTACCTTGCGAGTCCTGTGATGAACCAGCTACCCAATCTACATAGACATAGACACATGCGGTGTTGACAAGGTTGGCGTAGTTATTGGCTATGTTTATACGTGTTGAAATGGGAGAACCAAGGCCAATATACGTCAATGTTGGTCTGAATTGATTCGCAAAGTCTATACGGTCGGTTGCCGATGCGCCATTCCATGTCCAGCCTAGCTTTTGTGCTAAGGAGAGACCCGATGTGGAGTAAGGCTGACCCTGTCCAGCATAACCGTATACACTACTAGGATGTGATGTATTGAATTGTAATTCGGCCACAGCTGCCGCTACATTCTTATCTTGTTGTCCTGCGATACAATACGATGATGTTCCTGAGTTTCCTGTCATTACAATCTTGTTATAGGTTGCGTTATATGAGAATGTTATGTCGTTTGCTATGAATTGAATAGTATCAGAGAAGGGGTCGTTTGCTGCTGCTTTGTTGAGTTCAGAGACTAAGTCATTATAATCTGTAAAGGTGCGATTGTATGCGTATTGTGTGCCTACTAACTCAGGCGGTGTCCACGAGGGTTGTAGCCTGACACAAAACAGATAGGATGGGTTAAGATCGGATACATAGGTTGGAAGAGTTGAACTCGGCGGGTATTTATAATACCAGAATGTGCAGCACTGGTCAGATATATTTGTGACTGGAGTTGGGAAGCTCGCTCTCAGTAGCTCTACTGATTTGACATTCAGTGCTGGTTTTTGTAAGCGGATTGTGAAAGAAGATGATGTAAAAACAGTATCAGGTTCTACGATTGTATCATAGGAATTCAGAGAGACCTTGTCTGGTTGGTAGATTAGAGAGTGATATAGAGAGTTTGCGAATGGTATTGTCTCGGGGAACTGTTGTGTGAGTTCTTCCATATCTTTTATCTAGTAAGATAAAAGAAAGGGTTTAACTTTCAGCATGCTGCTGAAAGTTTCCATATCTATTATGTATTTAGTAAATACTTTGTAGATATTAAACACCCTCCACACGCAGAGCACCATTCTTCAGGACGAGATAACGGGAACGCTCAAGGTGAACATTCACGATTATACCGTTGGTCCAGTAGGTGGCGTTGGGGGCTACGCGCAGCAGTGTAACAATCTGGGAACCAGCCTGTCCCAGAACGCTGATACCATCAGCATCAAGAGCCTCGCCGCCCTTGTAGTTGTCAAAGCCATAGGCAAGAACGCAAGAGTCGCCCCAATACTGCTTACCGCCCTGCGCGAGGGCTGAGCCATACGAATTCGTGATGTTGTAGCCGACAGGGGCAGGGCCGGTCGTCTTCTTGAACAGGTTGAGGTCAATGAGGCCGTTGCGGTGGTGGATCGGCTCGCCGCCGTTGAAGGCAGACTGTGTCATCCAGAAAATGGAGCCGTCATTGACCGCCTCCTGGGACGGGAAGTAGAGACTGCCTACACGGAACTGTAGACCAGACAGCGAGTTGTTGCCGAACGCAGAGCAGATAGGGTAGTTAATCGTGGCCTCCGTGATAGGGCTCATCGTGAGGAGCACCTTACGCAGGTTATTCGTCGCAAGCGATGTCACGATGTTAGCCTGGCCTGAGGCCGTGATGCCCTGGGACTGCGCGGAGATGACCGCATTGAACGGCACAACGAGACCCTGCTCACCCTCAAGCTGCGTCACGCGGTTAAGCATCTCCTGGTAGAGGTAGTGCGTTACCTCATTCATACTTTCATATGAATCCGGACCATTTCTTCTGCGATCATATGGAATTGTTAATTCCATCACGCACGAAACCGTATGGCCTCTCAGGTTCTTCCTCTCAAAACAATAAGAGTAGGAAGCTTCCACCGTCGTTGTCCAATCCTTTCCGTTAGTTACCATTGGGAAGCATCATTACTGCTGGTCCTCTAGTCCATTACTGGGTAGAGTGGTAGGAAAGGCTCTAAGGAGTTTCGCCGTGTGGTGTTAATTCACCAAGATTTCTGAGCAGAACTTTAATTCAGTTCCACAAGCCCCAAATTCAAAAGGCTGGATCATATCTACCTCAAGGAAGATGTTAGTTAGCGTGTAAACACCGTCCGTATTACCATAACGCTGCAAGAGTGCCTCGGCGTTTGAGGCACAGAGCAGCTGAACTACAAGTTCGCCGCAACTCGAAAGTGGGAGATACTGCTTCGTGGCCCAAAACTTGGAGACGAGGCCAAGCGGGTAAGCGAACTGGACACCCGCCTTACAGCGAACAGAGGCGGAGACGAGCGCACCTGAAAGGTCGCCAGTCGCATAAGTCGTCGGCGGGTAAGTCGCACCAGCCGTCGCAAGCTGCGGGTTCTGTGCCCAGAAACCAGCGAATGAGCCGGCGCCGTTATACCACGCCTTGTCCGCACCCGCAAGCACATTGGCGTTACAGTAGCGGTTGGCGAGATCCGTGTCGTCAATGTTTGTGCCGTTGAGTGAGATGGTCGCACGACGGACAAAGGCAGGGCCGTCATCTAAACTTGTATCACCCGTGCCCGTTGTTACCGTTGCTGTGCAAGACAGAACAGCTGAGTTCATGTCCAGGAGGGAAGATGAGTCGGCCAGGACGAACTGGATAATGGAGTTAGCAGTGGCGCTCGTGCCAGTTTGGGGCTGGAGGCGGATGCGGCGGCGGCCAGTCAGGAGAGATGAACGAGAGACACCCTTTACCATCGCAGCGTCCGGGACAGTTTCCTCCACGGGCATTCCCATGAAGTTGGAATGGATAGCACTGGACATTATATTCTGGTGTTAGATTTATTACTGGGCTGTGTCCGCTTCAGTTTCTGCTTCTAATTTCTCGACCCGTGCTTTGGATTTATCCTCTTCTTTCTGCTTTGGGGCCTTTTTCCCCTTTCCTATGTGTTTGAACACTTCAGACATAGGAAGCTGGCTGGCATCCATTACCGCCCGGAAACCTTTTGCGCCCTCTTGCGTAAAAGGGCTAGTGCGTGGGTCATTCAGCATCGCTTCCATCCCTAGAGTCATTGCGTTCTTCCTTGGTGGCATCTAATACTATACTGTATGTTTTTAAAAAATCAGATAAGTAATACTCTTGTAATGCGATATCTCCTTTCTTTCGCTTTATTAAGAGAGTTCTAGGTAGACATGGTTCTTGCGTTTCTAATTCCATTAAGTCTATTTTTAGCATATCAATAGAAAACTTCATTTTTATGGCTAACCGGAGATTAAATAGCTGGCTCATCTGATTCTGACTCATGTTTTATTTCAATTGGAACCGCTCCCTTGGGATGGATCACCTTGGTAAAACGTTCCGTGATTCTTTGGTCCAGTGGCCGTCTATAGTCTATGACCATAAAGTTATGCGGCTTTGCCATCATTTTCTCATACTGTGCCTCTAAGTCTTTGGGTTCAAAATTATTGCAGTGATCGTCAAATATCTTTTCGGCCTCTGGCTTAGACATGTCATAGACTATCCAGGTCGTGATGTTATTACGGACAGCCGGGACTTGAAAGCCTGTAGATTTCACGACCTGCGTGAGGAAGAATGTGGTGCAGTTGAGCTCGTGGCGGGATGTGAGGATGAGGGATACGAGTGGGGATTTACCGTTGCGTTTCTTGATTAGGTCTTGTGTCGCCATGTCATCAAAGATGATACAGGCGTTGAGCGGGGGCTTGTTCTTCTCTAAGCGCTCGAGCTGGTGTTTTCTGAGATCTTCTAAGTAATTGTCCAGAGCATCGTTGGAGAACTCATGGAGGATAATCATATTCTTACAGGGTATCTTCTCAAAGGCCCAGTCTGATTCGCCGTTGCCTACGAAGATAATCATCTCGTCAAAGATGGATTTACCGTTTACTATGTAGCCTTGTTTCTTGGTCAGAAGGGAGTAGAGACATGAGCTCTTACCTGTGCCTACGCGGCCTGCTATTAAGAAATTACTTGGGATTTTAGGAAGTGCTTTATTTAGCTTAGCTATGCGCTTGTCTTTTGGTTTTAGTTCACTCGGGATAGGGTCTATCGGAATTTCCATCTATAGAGTATGGAGAAAACTTATTTACACGCTGTGGTCGTTAAAAAGGATGTAGGAATCGCTGCGGCGTTGAAAATGTTCCATAAGATAGCACAGACTACGAAGAAAGGGTATAGAGAAACTGAGGATAGCTTCCGGTTCAAAAATATTGATAAGAACAAGTTTGACCCTACCTCTTTTAAGAGCAAAGTGTTGAACGAGGATGTAACACTTGTGTTCGGACATTTGAAAGCTTAAAGTTTTTCTTCTTAAGTATATGTAGGAAAAATGGAATTGCCAGACGGTGTAAGTTTAGAGAAGCTTCTCCGGCTCTACGAACAGGATCAAGCCAGAGTAAAGAAGCGTAATGAATTTCTGAAAACAGACGAGGGCAAGGAATATGCCCGGCAGAAGGCTAAGTTACACTATCAGCGGCACAAGGCCGAGGTATTGGCTAAGCGCGCCGAACGGTATAAGGTAGACTCTGAGTTACTCAATCAGCGTGCTAAGGACTACTACGCCGCTAACAAGGAGACTATATTGGCTAAGGAAAGAGCCGCGAGAGTAAAAGTTGAACCTCCGGCGGTTTAAAGTTCGGCCACCTTTTTTCTTATAGGAAGGTAGAAATGCCCCGGCTCGTGTTTGCTTCACCCACACTAGACGTTGAGTATCAGAGTTTAGTGTTGTTGAGACAGAGTGGTGATATTAGTAATGATGCTTTTGTTGCTCAGAGGACTAAGTTAATTAGGAAGCAGGCAGGGTTGAATAAGCGTAGCGAGGCTGCTCGAGAGCGTCGTCGTCTCGCTGCTGTTGCTGCTGCTGAGGCTGCTCAGCGTGCTCGTCAGGCTGAGTTCTTACGGAAGCAGGCGTTGAAGAAGGAGAGGGCTGCTGTTGCGGCTCTGATGCGCAGGACTAAGCCTGTTGCCAGAGGTGTTATGCCCGAGAGTGGATATGATAATATAGATTTTCTCAGAGAAATGTATGATAGACTTGCTGTAGGGGGGTCATACCGTGTCATCGTATCAGGTGCTAATAACTGGGAGAGAGAAATCGTAATAGCAACATTTCGTCAATTTGTTAATGTATTCTTACCGTATCCTATTGAACTAGTTGATAAAGGTGATAGGATATTGATATTTGCGCCTAATAATATTCCTGCCGCTAGATTAAGACAAATGTTCCGCGATGGTATAGAACACTGCGTCTTCAAGCCGATTCTCAGTAAACTAGAGGCGACTGTGTGTAAGAGCAAAGATCAGATGAAGAAGAATTTACAACGGGTGGCTAAGCTGAAGGAGCTGGAGGCGTTGTATAGTGAGGGTGTTCCCGAGGACAAGATGGAGGAGGTGGCTAGAGCATCAGGGTTCAAGATTATGATTCATGATATCTTTGGTAAGGTGGTTCATGAGTTTAATGGCTTAGGTAAGAAGGGCGTGCTGAAGTTCACGAATACTCGGCCTAATCATATTGATTTAGGACAGGTCGTGTTAGGTCAGGATTACTCTATTGTTACATCTAAGGAGCTGTGTAAGATATGGAAGACGGCCGATAGGGAGCGTGAGTTCTATATGATTGGTGGCGATATCTCAGCTGGTATCCCGCGCAAGCTACAGTTCATTGATAGGGCTTATAAGGTGCGAGATCCGAATGAAGAGTATTTTGAGCGCATGGATTTGCTAGCTGATATCAAAAACTGTAAGCTGAATGCTATGAAGTATCCCGAAGTAAATGAGTTTATTAAGGAAGGCCGCATCATTAATGCGTGGCCTACACCTCTGTCTGACCTGAAGCCTACAGGACATCTAGATATGCCCAAGGCGTATACGCAGTTCAAGAAGTGCTCTATGTATATGGGCTTCATGGGGGTCATTCATCAGTGGCGCACTGGTGAATTTGATTTAGATTTTGTTCGTGAGCATATTGGTATCTATCGCTTTAAGGTTCTTCGCAATCCTGATGTGTTGAGTGATCGGTTAGGCATTGGCTCTGTCCATATCTTACCTTCGCCTGAGATACTATATCTCGCATCGTATGGCGTTGAGATGGTGATTGATAAGGGGGTATGGGGTAGTAAGATGGACTTTGAGTTTTCTGATGAGATGCTCGAGGACAGGCGCTATTGTCTATGGAGTGGGCGGCTATCCTGCGAGAGTAAGCATGATAGCTTCTCTTTCAAGTGCGGAGATACATGGGCTGGACACATAGCAAGCGAGTATGGCAAGGATTCATTTTACTGGAAGGATCGCGGCATTTGCACAGTGAAGATTCCTAAGAAGAATGTCTATACAACTCACCATATACTAGCGTTCATCACTTCCTATGTGCGCATTCAGATGATGGAGGCGATGCGCAAGTTTAAGATAGAGCAAATATGCCGCGTGGTCATGGATGGCATTTATTTTACAGGTGAGCGGCCTATGGGCCTAGAGTGGTTTCGCGAGAAGGAAATTAAGGAGTCGGCCTATAAGGGATTTGCTTGGTATTCTGCTAGCGATTTGGTTCCTTGTAATTTTCCTATCATGAAGATTAGCAAGAATGCGTTGTTAACAGGACAGGGTGGGTCTGGTAAGACATACGGTATCATGACGGATACTGGATATAATAATACACTGTTTGTTACCCCTCAGCATATATTAGGCACTGATGCTGTTAACAAGTATAGCTGTAAATATACAACAATCAATAAGCTGGTCGGGTTTGAATGTCAATCGTATTTAACAGATCATGCGTATCCTCCTGTGCTATTTATTGATGAGGTCACACAGATTCCTAGAGAATGGATTGATAAAGTATTTGAGATGTATCCTAAGTCGCTGATTATACTGGCTGGTGATTTGATTGGATCGGGCCAATGGTTCCAGTGTAGGAATGGCACACCTGGCGCATTTTCTAAGATATGGAAGCCTAGCGGGGTCGAGGTTGTAGAGATAGCGGGTGACAGGCGCAGTCGCGATAGTTCATTGGCTTCGTTGAAGATACAGATACGAGATTTCATGAAGAGGTGCTTTGTTGATGGCGATACTGATGAAGAAGAGTATATGAAGATGTGGGCTAAGAAGCATTTACAGCTTGTGACATTTGATACCGCATGTAGTATGTTTTCTTCTGGTGATGTCTGGATTGCGGGAACACATAGGACTTCTCAGAGGCTACTGGGGAAAGGGGTTGTATCTGGATGGTATAAGAAGGGCGGCCACATTGCGACCTGTGAGACTGCTGGGTATGAGAAGCGCGGCTCTTTCACTATCCATTCCTTCCAGGGGCGGACTCTTGAGACGGGTAAGATATTCATTTCTATTGGGGATTTGTTTGAGTATTCTATGCTGTATACGGCCGTTAGTAGAGCTGTTCATTACGACCAGCTGGTTTTTGTAAATTGAAGCGGGGTCCAAAAATTGACGGATTTTTTTTCTCTACCCCGGGTATACAATGGAAGTGTTGTCCCTCTTTGATGGAATAAGTTGCGCCCGTGTTGCTTTAGAAAGAGCAGGCATTCCTATCAAGTCGTATACAGCATATGAAATTGATAAACGCGCAATAGAAATATCAAAGAAGAACTATCCATCTATAATTCACAAGGGCGATGTGAAACAGCTACAAAACCCTATTAAGGTTGATTTATTGATAGGAGGTAGCCCCTGCACAGATTTAAGCAGAGCGAATAATAACGGGAAAGGTTTGGAGGGTGAGAGGTCAAAGTTATTTTGGGAGTATGTCCGGATCCTGAAACTGTGTAAGCCTACATATTTCATTCTGGAAAATGTAGCTTCTATGAAACCCGATGATAAGGAAATCATAACAAGAGAACTTGGTGTGAATCCTATCATGATAGATGCTGGCTTAGTCTCAGCTCAAATACGCAGGAGATACTTTTGGACTAATATTACAACAGCAGTGCCTGATAATCGCAATATTACATTGAGAAGCATTCTTGAACCTGTAATTAATCCTATATTGCCTTTATCTACAGATTTATATACTGTATCAATTGGCAACGAAACAACAGCAAAAGTGAGAGAGGCGACTAAACAAGGATTTGTTATTGCCAAAGAATATCAAACAATTGATTTGTCATTTCCAAAGTCTAAAACAAGACGGGGCAGAGTCGGTGATAAGGTCAAGACACTCATGACAACACTTTCAATTGGCGTGCTATTAAAAGAAGGCATACGCATGCTAACAACAATAGAATGTGAAAGATTACAAAGCTTGCCTGATAACTATACATCCGGCACATCCGATAGACAGCGTATAAAGTGTCTAGGTAATGCTTTCAATGTTGAAGTTGTAGCGCATATATTAAGAGGCCTATTAAAGTATAGATTATCTCGAGATGATTGGGAGTCTCAATATGGATCATACTATACAAAACATTTACCGCATCGGTCATTGGATGATTTATATAATGAATATTATGTATCATGGTTTGATAATAATGTCGAAGATTCATAGTAGCATAAGCGCTCTCTCAGAAATTGACCCCCGGTAGAATTTGAACGCATGGGGTAAAAATTGACGGATTTTTTTTCTCTACCCCGGGTATAGAACAAATGTCCTCCTCTCTCTCCTCTCTCCGTGCCAAGCTGGAGACTGCCCACATCGCCTCTATCGCAGCACAGAACAGCCGCGATTATGATGCTATGAAGAAGACCGGCAAGGCCTGGCAGAGGGCATACAACGCTCTCAAGAAGGCAGAGACGGCTACTCATCTCAAGAGGATCGTCGTCCATAACGATGTGAATGAGATGTTCCCTGACAGCGACAAGTCTAACAGGGAGAGCTGTGTGAAGCCGAATGGGACTGAGTATACGGTAAGGGCTGTAAGTGATTCTGAGAGTGAATAGAAAAAACATAAAAAAATAGGGGCAAAAAAGAGGATATTGAATATTCTGTTTTTAGCTGACATTAATTCTGTCTTTGGTTT